>Ga0066652_100000022_pt1 | contig 140640 bp, 106 predicted proteins | sample GraSoiAngelo_101_FD_71413 | JGI IMG/M metagenome (GOLD analysis project Ga0066652, IMG submission 71413) | Grasslands soil microbial communities from the Angelo Coastal Reserve, California, USA - 14_0903_02_30cm | ecosystem: Environmental > Terrestrial > Soil > Grasslands | place: USA... | reverse complement strand
TGTTGAGGACAATCAGGAGAAAATAAACCACCACGGCAAGAGAGCCGATGCCATTGTAAAAGGAATGCTACAACATAGCCGTAGCAGCAATGGTCAAAAAGAATCAACTGACATCAATGCTTTGTGTGATGAATACTTAAGGCTATCCTATCATGGGCTTCGGGCAAAAGACAAATCATTCAACGCATCGATGAAAACTGATTTTGATGAAACCATTGGCAACATCAATATCATCCCGCAGGATATTGGAAGAGTGATACTCAATTTGATCAACAATGCGTTTTATGCAGTGGATGAAAAGAAGAAATCAGGAATTGAAAATTTCGAACCAACCGTTTCTGTAAGTACAAAAAAGAATAACGGTAAGGTTGAAATCAAAGTAAGTGATAATGGCAATGGGATTCCGCAAAAAGTCTTAGATAAAATTTTTCAACCATTCTTTACCACCAAACCAACAGGACAAGGAACAGGACTAGGATTGTCGTTAAGTTATGATATTATAAAAGCACACGGTGGTGAGTTAAAAGTTGTAACGAAAGAAGGAGAAGGAAGTGAATTTATAATTCTATTATCTCCGGTTAAGGAAGAAGTTAAATAGTTTTTGAAAAATATGAGCATACAATCTCTTAAAAATAAAATTGACGATCTCAATGAGCAGGCATGGAATGTCCGTGTAAGTGATTCACCCCGGGCATTTGAACTAAGCCAGGAATCGGTAAAGCTTGCAAAAAGTATTGATTATACCAGGGGATTGGCAGAAGGCCTTCGCTCCCTTGGTTTTTGTTATGTGCGACTTTTTAAAAATGACGAAGCTTTACCACTTTTGCAGGAATCGCTTTCGTTGTTCGAATCCATCAATGACCTTAAAGGACAAGGAATCGTTCATGAATATTTAGGGATCATTCAACGCAACCGGGGCAATTTAGGCGCTTCATTAGACCTGCAATTAAAAGGACATAGATTTATTCTGCAAAGCGGCTCCCTTGAGATATTATGTACCAGTTGTTACCAGATCGGCGTTACTTATAAGCACCTGGGTAATCATGAAAATGCACTTGATTATCTATTCCAGTGTCTTTCTGTTTCAAAGAGTATCAACTTTACATTGATGGAAGCCTATGCTATAAATATCATCGGCTCCATCTATTTTGATACGGGCGACTATAGCCATGCATTGGAATATTATCAACAAGGACTGGTTACCCGTCGCGATTCCAACGATAAATGGGGAGAAGCAGGAAGCCTCGATAATATCGGGTTCACTTATCATAAACTCAAAAATTATGACCAGGCGATCAGTTATTGCAAGCAAAGTCTTGAGATAAGTAAGAGTACTGATGATAAAAAGGGACAGTCAAATGCACTGCTTCATCTTGCTGAAATATTTAAGGAGTCAGGAGATATGAGCCAGGCCTCGGCATTTTCCAATGAAAGCCTGGAAATAAGAAGAGCGAGAGGTGATAAAAGAGGCGAGGCAGAAGTGTTGTTGTTCCTGGCGGATCTGCATGTTAACGAAATCGAAAAAGATGATCAGATATTTGAATGGTTTTCAAATGCGTTAAGAATTGCAGAAGAAATAAAAGCACAGGACCTTTCCAGCAAAGCTCATTACCATCTATATGAATACCACCAGCGGAAGAAAAATTTTGAAAGATCACTTATACATGTTGAAGCCCACCTGCAAATGGAAAAAGAGCTTCATAAAAATACTATTACTCAAAAAATATTGAACCTTGAGATCTCTCACAAAGCAGAAGAAGCAAAAAAGGAAGCCGATGCGGTGCGTCAGCGAAATGAAGAACTCACTGTCCTGAATAAAGAGATTGAAGAGCAGAAAAAAAAGTTAGAAGAAGCTTTCATAGAATTAAAAGCTACACAGGCACAACTTATCCACTCCGAAAAAATGGCCTCCCTTGGGGAATTAACAGCCGGTATTGCACATGAAATTCAAAACCCATTGAACTTCGTCAATAATTTTTCTGATGTGAATAAAGAATTGGCTGACGAATTAGAACAAGAGATTGATAAAGGAAATTATGTTGATGCAAAAGCAATTGCAAAGGATATCAAAGACAACGAACAAAAAATAAATCATCATGGTAAACGTGCAGGTGAAATTGTAAAAGGAATGCTACAACACAGCAGAAGCAGCAGTGGCGTGAAAGAGCCAACAGATATAAATGCTTTAACAGATGAATATTTAAGATTGGCCTATCATGGTATGCGGGCTAAAGACAAATCATTCAATGCAACAACGAAAACTAATTTTGATGAAAGTATAGGAAACATCAGTATCATTCCGCAGGATATCGGAAGAGTAATTCTCAATTTAATTACCAATGCCTTTTATACAGTTTCAGAAAAGAAAAAACAAAGTGAAAACGGGTTTGAGCCAATTGTTTCAATAAGTACAAAAAAGGAGGTTGGTAAAATTCTTCTGTCAGTAAGGGATAACGGCAACGGTATTCCCCAAAAAGTATTAGGTAAAATATTTCAACCATTCTTTACCACCAAACCAACCGGACAGGGTACCGGGTTAGGGTTAAGTTTGGCTTATGATATTATAAAAGCACATGGCGGCGAAATAAAGGTGAACACGAAAGAAGGAGAAGGATGTGAATTTATTATTCAATTGCGGACTAATTAAAAAAAGCATGAAAATCTTTTTAAAAGTAATTTCACTACTCTTGTTGCCATCATTAATTGCAGGGCAACAGGAAAACCCATATTTGAGTAGTTTGTACAGATCTCTATCCGATGCAACAAGCGATACTGCCCGGATGGAAGTCTGTAGTAAGCTCGGATCATATTACAGTCTTGTGGATCGTGATAGTTCAAATTTTTATCTTGAAAAAGCTTTGCCTATTGCTGTCAGATTAAATCTAAAATTTGACGAAGCCTCTATACTGAACGCAATGGGGGTTATCCTGATGCAGCAGGAAAAGTTTTCAAAGTCATTGGAACTCTATTTGAAAGCATTAAATATTGCAAAGGACCCCACTATTGAAAAAACTATTTGGCATTTGTCGCCGGGACAAAACCCAATGGGTGCACGAATGCTTCTGCTAAGCAACTGCTACGATTTGATCGGATTGCTAAATGCCTATACCGGAAACTGGATTGTTAACACAAAAAACCAATTGAAAAATTATCGGGAAGCCGAAAAATATGCAAAAGCAGCAGGTGACACAGCACAGATTGCGTACATAAACTTTCACATGGGTATTGCTTATATGAATGAAGGAAAATTTGATTCAGCACTCATGCTTATTAAAAAGGCCATATCAACGTTTTCAGATTTGAAAGATCAAACGGGATTAGGTCGTGCAATGAAATATCTGGGCGATAGCTATGAGAAGATGGGAAATTTCGATTTGGCCGCCAATACAATATTTCAGGCGATAGCACTTTTAAAAGAGACAAATGATCATCTACACCTGGGCCTGGGATATATTTCATTAAGTCGTGTATGTACGGATTTGAAAAAAAATGACTCCGCTTTATATTATGCTAAAGAAAGCTTGAAAATTTTTGAAAAGCGCAAAGACCCGGCTTGGAAAAGAGATGCATATAACCTACTTACTTACTGTTTTGATCAGCTGGGCAGAACCGATAGTGCCATCGTGTATTTAAAATTGTCTAAATCATTAAGTGACAGTCTTAGTGTAGAAGAGCGAAAAAATCTTCTTGCCTTTCTGGACGTAGTTGTAGATGAGCAGGCAAAGTTGGAAAAGCTAGAGAAAGAAAAAATAGAAACCCGCGAAAAATTAAGAATATACTTGCTACTGTCAGGTATTGTTGTTTTTATAGTTATTGTTTTTTTGCTCTATCGAAATAACCAGCACAGGAAAAAAACTAATGAAACTTTACGACAGCGAAATGAAAAAATTGAAAATACATTACATCAATTAAGATCTACTCAAACTCAGCTCATCCAATCCGAAAAAATGGCTTCATTAGGAGAGCTAACAGCAGGCATTGCACATGAAATTCAAAACCCGTTAAATTTTGTAAACAATTTTTCAGAAGTAAATTCTGAGCTAATAGCTGAGATGAAAGAGGAGATAGAGAAAGGGAATCTTGACCAGGTAAAAAACATTGCTACAGACATCGGGGAAAATGAGCAAAAAATAAAGCATCATGGCAAAAGAGCCGACGCCATTGTAAAAGGAATGTTGCAACATAGCCGCAGCAGTACAGGTGTAAAAGAACCGGCAGATATCAATGCTTTATCCGATGAATACTTACGCCTTTCCTATCAAGGCCTTCGTGCAAAAAACAAATCGTTTAATGCAACAATGAAAACAGATTTTGATAATAACGTTGGAAAAATAAATATCGTTCCCCAGGAAATTGGAAGAGTGATCCTGAATTTGATCAACAATGCTTTTTATGCAGTTGATGAAAAAAAGAAAGCCCCCCAGCCCCCTAAAGGGGGAGTTGGTTACGAACCTACAGTTACAGTAACTACAAAGAGGATTAATGATAAAGTTTTAATTTCTGTTTCTGATAATGGTAATGGCATTCCCCAAAAAGTATTGGATAAAATATTTCAACCCTTTTTCACTACCAAACCAACAGGGCAAGGAACTGGTTTGGGTTTGTCGTTGAGTTATGATATTGTAAAAGCACATGGTGGGGAAATAAAAGTGGTGACAAAAGAAAATGAAGGAACGGAATTTACAATTATGTTGCTGGTATAGACATGGTGGGGTCCCGATAGCTATCGGGATGAAAGTAGAAACAAAGGAAGGTGAGGGAAGTAGTTTTATTATTTGTTTACCAATTGTATAAATTATACTAAATGAAATTAGTTAAGATCATCTTGTTCGTTTTGTTGCCTGTTTTTTCCATATCACAGGTGAATCCGCTATTTCTTGAGCCTACTAAAAAGCAAGCCGATAGTTTACGAAATGCGCTGAGTCAAAATATAAATGACACCTTACGAATGGCAGCTAACAGGGAGCTTTCACTTTATTATTTCGATTTAAACACTGATAGTTCTATCTATTATATTGAAAAAGATCTGCCACTTGCCAGGAAACTACAATTAAAATTATGGGAAGCAGATGCATTGGATCTATTGGGGCTCATTTCAAGTAACCAGGGGAATTATGTCAAAGCGATGATATCCTTTAATGAGGCTTTTCAAATAGTCGAAAACAAAGAATGCGAAAAAAATATCTGGAATATTTCCAAATTCACTAATAGCGGGATTCCTGAATTTGCGAGATTAAGTATGTTGGGTACTATGCAAAGTGATGTTGCAGGCATATATTCAACTACAGGGAATTATGATAAGCAGCTTAACACAATTCAGGATTGTATTAAAACTGCTACAAGGATAAATGATAATACACTGCTTTCACAGGCCTTCAGGAACCTGGGAGCTCATTTTTTACGGGAGAATAAATTAGATTCAGCTTTGACTTATTTCAAGAAATCCCTTGACTATTCGGATTTAGCCGGGTATAATAAATACCGAAGTAGCAATTATAATAGTATCGGCAAAATTTATTTGAGACAAAATTTATATGAACTGGCGTTGGAAAATTTTTTAAATGCGTTGCGATCGGGGAAAGAACAAAATAATAACTCAAGTATGGGTGAGAGTTATGTGCTAATGTCCCGGTATTATAATAAGACCGGCAAAAATGACTCCGCTCTTTATTATGCCAAATTAGGATTGGCTAAAAACCAAAATACAGGCCAGGTAAGGGGTGTTATTGAATCATATAGTTCTTTGGTAAATATTTATAAGGATCAGAAAAGGCCGGACAGTGCATTGCTCTATTTGGAGCTTGCCAATACTGCGAAAGATTCTTTAATGAGCGTTGAAAAGATCAGGCAACTTTATAATATAGGATTCGATGAACAACTTCGCTTGCAGGAATTAGAAAAAGAAAGTCTGCAAACCAAAAGCAAAATAAGGATCTATTCTTTACTTGGGGGTTTAGGCATATTGTTAATAGCTGCTGTATTATTATTTAGAAACAATCGCCAAAAACAAAGATCAAATAAGGTTTTAGAAGCAACACTTACTAATTTAAGATCTACCCAATCTCAACTTGTCCAATCCGAAAAAATGGCTTCATTGGGTGAATTGACAGCAGGCATTGCCCATGAGATACAAAACCCGCTGAATTTTGTAAACAATTTTTCGGAAGTCAATTCAGAGTTAATAGCTGAAATGAAACAGGAAATTGATAAAGGAAATTTACAGGAAGTAAAATCAATTGCAGATAGTATTGATGATAATGAACAAAAAATCATTAGTCATGGGAAAAGAGCAGATGCTATTGTAAAAGGAATGTTGCAACATAGCCGTACCAGCAACGGCATAAAGGAACCAACAGACATCAACGCTTTAACTGATGAGTATTTGCGTCTCTCCTATCATGGGCTTCGGGCAAAAGACAAATCCTTCAATGCAACAATGAAAACTGATTTTGATAAAAGCATTGGCAACATTAATATCATTCCGCAGGAGATCGGAAGAGTTGTTTTGAATTTGATCAACAATGCATTTTATGTGGTAGATGAAAAAAAGAAACAACATCCGAATGGGTATGAACCAACCGTTTTAGTTAGAACAAAAAAAGTTGGTGATAAAGTTTTGATTAGTGTTAAGGATAACGGTAATGGCATTCCTCAAAAAGTATTAGATAAAATATTTCAACCCTTCTTTACTACTAAACCAACAGGACAAGGAACAGGATTGGGTTTATCATTGAGTTATGATATAGTAAAAGCACATGGTGGGGAATTGAAAGTGGAAACAAAAGAAGGTGAAGGGTCAATATTCACGATTTTATTGAACATATAAAAATGAGAATACGTCTTTTATTATCAGGTTTCATTTTTCTTAGTTTGTTGTCAAACGGGCAAAACCCGGATATTGACAAATTAAGAAAAGAGATCAGTCAACATCCACAGCAAGACGCTTACAGGGTTGATCGGCTTAATAAAATTGCTGACATAGGTAATAATATATTGCCTGATGATGAAAGAATGAAACTGATCGATGAAGCCTTGCTTATTTCACGTTCTATAAAATATAATATTGGCGAAGGTTTTGCTTTAATGAATCTTGCTATAACAGGACGCAACAGGTACACCCGTGAGCAACGGGATAGTTTTCTTTTTAAAGCAGATTCCATTGCAAAAAAGACAGGAGATGAAAGACTGCAGGGATATGTATTGATACGTATCGGCATCAGTAAAAGATTTGGAAATGAAAATGACAAAGCATTATCCAATTTTCTCGAATCGGAGAAATTAGCCATTAACCTCGATGATAAAGAATTACTGGCTAAAAGTCAGGGTGCTATTGCTGAACATTATGAAATTTCGCTAAGTGATCATCTAAAAGCACTTGAATATGCTCTTAAGTCAGTAGATAATGCCGAAAAAGCAAACAGCATAATAAACCTTGCATACAATTATAAAAACCTTGCAGTTATTTATACAAGAATTGGAGATGATGAGAATGCCCTCGCCAGTTATAAAAAAGCAATGGAAGCCACAAAAAAACTTGGCTCAGGTCGTCAATTGGGTAATCTGCACAATAGCATAGGCATTTGGTATGTGACAAATAAAAAATATCCTGAAGCTGTTGAAGAATTAAAACAAGGCCTTGAAGTTGGCAGAAAAAATAATTTCAGTTCTTATGATATGGCTTTTCTTGAAGGCAATCTAAGTACTGCGTATACACATTTGGACAGCTTTGCGCTAGTAGCTCCGCTTGCATTTCGGGCATTGAATGAATTTGAGAAAAGCGAGGATATTGAAGGTATGGCCTGGTGTAATAGCATGCTGGCAGATGTGTTTCTTAAAAAAAACATGCCGGACAGTGCCATATACTACGCCAGCCGTGGTTTGAAGCAGGCAAATGAAACAGGAACTATAGAATATATGAGGGATAACTCGGAATCATTGGCCGATGCTTATGCATTCAAAAAAGATTTTAAAAATGCTTATAAATATCATTTGGATTTTATAAGCTACCGCGATAGTATCCTAAATACGGATGTTAAGAAGAAAGCAGGTTTTTTACAATACAAATATGACCTTGAAAAAAAACAGGCACAGATCACCGTCCTTAACCAGGAAAAAAGAATTCAAAAGATCTTTTTGATAAGTACACTGATCGTATTACTGCTGATCATTGTAAGTGTATTCATGCTGGTAAGAAATATCCGGCACAAACAAGAGGCCAACAAAATACTGCTGAGACAAAAACAACTGATCGAGCAGCAGCGGGATCAAACTAATAAGGCGATGACAGAACTGCAGCAAACACAAAAGCAATTGATACAGTCCGAAAAGATGGCTTCGCTGGGTGAGCTCACTGCCGGCATTGCCCATGAAATTCAAAACCCGTTGAATTTTGTCAACAATTTTTCAGAAGTGAACAAAGAACTGGCAGATGAGCTGGTACAGGAAATTGAAAAAGGTAATCATGCCGATGCAAAAGCAATTGCGAAGGACATTAAGGATAACGTAGAAAAAATAAATCATCATGGAAAAAGAGCAGATGGAATTGTAAAAAACATGTTGCAACATAGCCGAAGCAGTAGCGGTGTAAAAGAGATCACTAATATCAATGCTTTAGCTGATGAGTATTTACGTCTCTCCTATCATGGGCTTCGGGCAAAAGACAAATCCTTCAATGCAACAATGAAAACAGATTTTGATGAAAATATTGGCAACATTAATATCATTCCACAGGATATTGGCAGAGTTATTCTCAATTTGATCAACAATGCCTTTTATGTAGTGGATGAAAAAAAGAAATCTGGAATTGGAGGATATGAGCCAACAGTTTCAGTAAGTACAAAAAAGATGAATGGTAAAGTTGAAATAAGTGTGAAGGATAACGGTAACGGCATCCCTCAAAAAGTATTGGACAAGATATTTCAACCATTCTTTACAACCAAACCAACAGGACAAGGAACTGGTTTGGGTTTATCATTGAGTTATGATATTGTAAAGGCACATGGTGGAGAATTGAATGTTGAAACAAAAGAAGGTGAAGGAAGTGAGTTTATTATTATTCTTCCTTTCTTGTAAAACGGGTAAATTTAAAGTAATGAAACCGCTGTTTATTTTCCTGATGGTTTTCTTAAAAATGATTCCTGCGTTGGCGCAGGAATTTGACCCCGTTGGTATAAAAGCCCGGCTGGAAAATACAACAAATGATACTTTGCGACTGGTTCAGTTTACCTCCTTATCCTTTGCTTATTCAGAGATCAATTCCGACAGTTCATTGTTTTATGCAGAGAGATCAATAAGCCTGGCGAGGAAATTAAAATTCCCTCTTAGTGAGGCGTTAGCAATGAACTATAAAGGCTATGCGTTGCTGAACATGGGTAATTATCCGAGGTCTTTGCAAACGTTTTTATCAGCACTTGAAATTGCTGGTGATGATCAAAATGAAAAAAGTATACCACCGGAAAAATATCGTACTGCTGAAGGGTTGAACATTTTGAATATTTCCCCGGGAAATTATCGATTGCAGATCCTGGCATGGATTCATTTTAACACGGGAGTGTTATATGAAAATGCTAGTAACCCGGAAAAGGAATTGTTTCATTACACACAGGCCCTCCGGTTAGGAGAGCAAATTGGCAATGTAGAAGTTTTGTGTGTTACCAATATGAATTTAGGACGATTCTATCTATCTATTAAAAAACCTGACTCTGCGTTAATATTCGAAAAAAATGCCTATGAAATTTCCCGGCAATTGAATACGCAGGAATATAATGGTAGCGTTTTGCTTAACCTTGGAAGAGCCTACCTCGCAGTTGGAGACAAAGAACAGGGTGTTGGATATATTCGAAAAGCAATTGTGGCTAGTCAAAACCAAAACTATATCCGCGGAGTTATTGCAGCCAATCTATTACTGGCAAGAACCAATATGGGTGAAAACAAAATTGATTCAGGATATCATTTTGCAAAGACTGCTCTTGATGAAGCGGTAAAACTAAATGTGCCTGATCTCATGCTCAGGTGCTATACTACCATGGCTGATTTTTATAAAAAAATAAACAACAGTGACAGTATAGTAAAATACCAGAACCTGATCATTAACATTAAGGATAGCCTTTTCAATTCCAAACAGGTCCAACAATTTCAGAATATTGATTTTGATGAACGTCTTCGCCAGCAGGAAATGGAAGAGGCTAAAAAAGAATATCGCGACAGGTTGACCAGGTATAGCTTGTTCGCAGGACTTGCTATTTTTTTGCTTACCGCAATAATATTATGGAGGAATAACTGGAATAAACAAAAAGCATACAAATTATTAAAAGAACAAAAAAGGGAAACTGACCTTCAAAAAGAAAAACTGGAACTGACCCTTGGTGAGCTAAGATCAACTCAAGCCCAACTGATCCAATCAGAAAAAATGGCTTCCCTGGGTGAACTTACTGCAGGCATTGCTCATGAAATTCAAAACCCCTTGAATTTTGTCAACAATTTTTCAGATGTAAATAAGGAATTGGCTGATGAATTAGAACAAGAGATGGAAAAGGGAAATTATGCAGATGCAAAAGCAATTGCAAAAGATATCAAAGAGAATGAGCAAAAAATAAATCATCACGGTAAAAGAGCTGATGCGATCGTAAAAGGAATGCTACAACACAGCCGTAGCAGTAGCGGGCAAAAGGAACCAACTGATATCAATGCTTTGGCTGATGAGTATTTAAGATTAGCTTATCATGGTCTTCGTGCAAAAGACAAATCATTCAATGCAAACATGAAAACTGATTTTGATGAAAGCATTGACAAGATCAATATTGTTCCGCAAGATATTGGAAGAGTTATACTTAATTTGATCAACAATGCTTTTTATTCAGTAGCTGAAAGAAAGAAAGCCCCACAGCCCCCTAAAGGGGGAGTTGAGTATGAACCTACGGTTTCTGTAACTACAAAGAAAACTGGCGATAAAGTTTTAATTTCTGTTGTCGATAACGGCAATGGCATTCCGCAAAAAATATTGGATAAGATATTTCAACCCTTCTTTACTACCAAGCCAACAGGACAGGGAACGGGATTGGGGTTGTCATTGAGTTATGATATAGTAAAAGCACATAGAGGAGAATTGAACGTGAAAACGAAAGAGGGAGAAGGCACAGAATTTATCATTAGTTTACCAGTCAATTGATAAAATGAAACTGACTAAAAAACTGGAAGCAGAGATAAAAGCGCTGATGGATGACTACTGGGATTCTTATTTCAGGGGTGATCTGAAACATTGGCGCAATTATCTCGTGGATGATTACCGGAATATCGGCGGCACCGAAGAAGAGGTCTGGAATTCCAAAAAGGAGATACTTGATTACACCCGCCGGATCATTGATCAGATGATTGGATCGGCGGAGATAAGGAATAAGAAAACACAGATCATTCCTTATGATCCGTATATCATGGTTCATGAGTTTATTGATTTGTTTATTAAAGTAGAAGGTAAATGGAACTTCTATGGAAAATTCAGGTTGTCATCATTAATTCAAAAGACAGCGAAGGGATGGAAAGTTTTACACCAGCATGGCTCCTACCCGGATTCTCATACCGAACAGGGAGAAGCTTTTGCTTTTGATAACCTGAGAAAGGAGAACACACAACTGCGTGAAGCTGTGAAACGCCGCACTGTTGATTTGGAAAACAAAAACCGTGAACTGGAGATTGAAACAGCTTTGGAAAAAGTCCGGGCTATCGCATTGGGAATGAAAGAGCCGGCTGATATGCCGGAAGTGTGCAAAACAATTTCTCTTCAGTTGCAGTCCTTAGGTGTTAAAGAAATCCGCAATGTGCAAACTGCCATCTTTTACCAGGACAGGGGCACATACATGAATTATGAATATTATGCAAAGCATAAGAAAACATTTATTACTGAGACTGTTTACACCAATCACCGGATAGCTAAAGCCTTCGCATTACAGATGCTGAAAGGAAAAGGGGAAACTTATATTACACATATCAAAAACAAAAAAGTAAAAGAATGGCTTGCTTATCAGAAAACAACCAATGTATTTATTGATAAATACCTGAATACAGCCGCATCGCTTAACTACTACTGGCATTCACTGGGACCAGTTGCACTAGGCATCTCTACTTATTCACCATTAAGTAAAAATGAGCTGGGTTTATTCAAACGTTTCCTGAATGTATTTGAACTGGCTTATACAAGATACCTTGATATTGAACAGGCCCTTGCACAGGCAAAAGAAGCACAGATCGAAGCAGCCCTTGAAAGAGTGAGGAGTCGCAGTATGGCAATGCACAATGCTTCTGAATTACAAGAAGTCATTCACACCGTACATAAAGAACTACTCAGCCTGCAACTTGCGATTTATGGAGGATCATTCATTGTTATAAATCGTGATATTGATAACGAGCTCCGTTGTTGGGGATCAGGAGGCACTGCAGATACTTCAGAGGAAGTGTATATTCCACGCTTTGAAAAACCCTTTATCAAAAATCTTATAAACGGTATAAAAAAAGGTCAGCGTTTTTTTACCGAAGAATACTCGCAGGATCAAAAAAAGGAATTTTTCACTTTCTTATTTAAACATCAACCCTGGGCAAGTCTCGATAGCAATAAGAAAAAGGAAGTTCTTAAAAGCCCGGGAGGATATACAAGGTCTTGTTGCGTGATGCGATACACCAGCATTTTTATTATCAACCAATCAGGAAGAAAATTTACAGAAGCAGAAAATGATATTCTTCAACGCTTTGCAAAAGTCTTTGAACAAACCTATACTCGTTTTCTTGATCTGCAAAAAGCAGAAGCACAGGCAAGAGAAGCAAAGATCGAAGCTGCATTGGAAAGAGTAAGAAGTAGAACAAATGCCATGCATCGAAGCGAAAGCCTTCATGACGTAATTAAAGAAGTGAATGACCAGTTGCAACAATTGGGATTTCGATTTGATGCTGCAGATTTTTTGACTGATTATTCCGATAAAGGTTATAATATATGGATAGCGAATTTTCCGACTCCGGTTTATGTGCCTGCAATCGATCACAGACTTTTTAACCTGTTAAAAGAAGTTACAAAACGGGGCGATAGTTTTTTTACGTTCATATTAACCACTAAAGAAAAAAATATACACTTTAAAAATATTTTTGAAAATACATTAGCGAAAAACGCTCCGGAAGAATTAAAGCAATATATATATAATGCCAAAGGAATGGCAACATCCTGTGCTGTTTTAAAAAACATTACACTTTCCGTTACCAATTTTGCATCTATACCATATACAGATGAGGAAAATGAAATTCTCAAACGTTTCGCTTATGTCTTCGAACAATCATATACCCGTTTTCTTGATCTGAAAAAAGCAGAAGCACAGGCAAGAGAAGCTCAGATTGAAGCTTCATTGGAAAAAGTGCGGGCACAGGCTTTGGGAATGAAAAAACCCGGTGATTTGTTGCACATAGTCGAAGTGGTGTTCTCGGAACTTAATAAACTCGGCTTCACCGAACTGAGGAATACGATGATCCAGATCCATAACGATGCCGCGAAGTCATTTGTGGAGTATGATTATTCTATTTCTTCGGGCCCAACCGTTGACACACTTCCATACAATATTCATCCTGTAACTGAAAATCTTTTAAAACAGATCAGAAGTGGCAACGATGCTTTTGCTGAAATGGTGATCAGTGGAAAGAAATTAAAAGACTATAGGGAACACCTGGTAAGCAGCGGCCAAATTGATGACCCACTTTTAGAAGGTATAGATTCACTCTCTTATTACTTTTACTCTATAGGGCTCGGGTCAATTGGGATATCAACATATAGTCCCATCACAGAAGAAAAAAGAGACCTGTTGAGACGCTTCAGGAATGTATTTGATTTTGCTTACCGCAGGTATGTGGATGTGGCACAGGCAGAAACGCAGGCAAGGGAAGCAAGGATAGAACTGGCATTGGAACGTACCCGTACACAAAGCATGATCATGCAGCATTCGAAAGAATTGGATGATACCTTACGGGTTTTTCATGAACAGGTTTTGCTGCTTGATATTCCTTCAGCATTTTCATTTTTATGGTTGCCTGACGAAAAAAATGATCGCCACATTTTTTGGGCTGCATGGGAAGAAGGTGAAAAGGGCTCAACAGTTTTTAAAAGTAAGGCCATTAATTATCCGCTTGATAGAAATGAACCTGCCACCGCACAATGTCTTATTGATTGGAAAAGCAATGACCCCGTTTATTCATATCATGTTCCACCTGCTGGTGTTAAAAATTATTTTGCTGTATGGCAGGAATTGATCGATGGAGTTGATCACCTGAAACCGGAATATTTCTCCGATGGTTTGCATTATGTAGAAGCTTTCATGAAATATGGTTGCTTTGGTGTAATGGTAGAAAGTGACCTGGCTGAAGATGAAAAAAAGATTCTCAACCGCTTTGCCATTGAATTTGAAAGAACCTATACCCGTTTCCTTGATCTGCAAAAAGCGGAAGCACAGGCAAGAGAAGCACAGATTGAAGCAGGATTGGAAAGAGTAAGAAGCCGTGCAATGGCAATGCAAAATTCAGAAGAATTGAATGCACTCATCGGGACTGTATTTACCGAATTAATAAAACTTGATCTTGTTCTTATAAGATGTGTCATATTTATCTATGAAGGAAACGAAAATGGAGTTCGCTGGTGGATGGCAAATTCTGAAGCCCCTTCGTCGCCGATGAACTGTTTTGTTAAGTATGTTGATCTGCCTGTTTTCAATAGTTATTTAAAAGGATGGCAAGAAAGATCATTGAAATGGCAATATGTTTTGGAGGGTCAGGAAAAATTTATGTCAGATGAATTTGCGTTTAAAGAAACAGAATTGTCACAGTTACCAGATTTTGTGATTGCAGGAATGCGGGTACCTGAAAGAATTTACTTATCCGCGTCTTTCAATAGTTTCGGTTGCCTTACGTTAGCAAGTCTTGAACTGCTATCCGATGAACATATTGATATCCTGATCCGTTTTGCGAAAGTGTTTGATCTTACTTATACCCGTTTTAATGATCTTAAACAAGCAGAAGCACAGGCAAGAGAAGCGCAGATAGAATTAGGTTTAGAAAGAGTAAGAGCAAGAGCCATGGCAATGCAGAAATCCCATGAGCTAAGAGAATTGATAGCAACAGTGTCCAATGAACTGGGCAAGCTCGATATTGTACTCGACAGATGCTTTATTATAATTTATGATCCTCGGTCAAATGATTCAACCTGGTGGATGGCCAATCCTGAAACACCATTGGAACCAGTAGGTTTGTTAGTAAAATATCATGAACATGCGCCTTATTTAGCTCTATTAAAGGCATGGAATGAGCGAATACTTGAATCGCAATACATTCTTGAAGGAGAAACTAAAAAAACATGGGATAAGTTCTTATTCACAGAAACGGGGCTTTCGAAATTGCCTCAAATGGTTAGTGCGAATATGCAAGCCAAAGACAAAGTATATCTTTCCAGCTCATATAACAATTTTGGTTCCCTCACATTAGCAACACTTGAGCCACTATCAAATGAACAATTTGATATCATGCTTCGCTTCGCTAAAGTTTTTGACCTTACCTATACACGTTTTAATGATCTGCAAAAAGCCGAAGCGCAGGCAAGGGAAGCGCAAATAGAAGCTGCATTAGAAAGAGTAAGAAGCAGAACAATGGCAATGCATAAAAGTGAAGAACTGCCAGGGGCTGCGAGTTTGCTTTTTCATCAAATACAAATACTGGGGATGCCGGCTTTCGCTGCTGGTTATTGCATCTGGGAGGAAGAGAAGGAGACCATCACTTTATGGATGAGTAGTGAGGGAGTATTGCAACCGCCTTTTAAAGCCCCTACAACAGAAGATGAGCTGTTTATTCAAATGCGGAAAGGATATGAGGATGGCCGATCATTGCATATAGTGGAAATGGGCGGTGAAGAGCTCGTTGCACATTACCGGTATATGCGTACGTTGCCAGTTGTAGGTGATATTTTCGATTCTATCCTGGAAGCAGGTCACCCGTTGCCTGTTTTTCAGGTTATGCATTATGCATACTTCTCAAAAGGATTTTTATTGATCATCACCTATGAGCCCGTACCGGACGCACATGCTATATTCAAACGTTTCGCGGCCGTATTTGAACAAACCTATACCCGTTTTCTTGATCTGCAAAAAGCCGAAGCACAGGCAGAACAAGCAAGCCTTGACCTGATACAAATACAATTAGAAAAGAAAAGAGCTGAAGATGCATTGACTGAATTGCAGGTTACACAAAAACAACTGATACAAGCAGAAAAAATGGCGAGCCTTGGTGAATTGACTGCCGGTATTGCGCATGAAATTCAAAACCCGTTAAATTTCGTCAATAATTTTTCTGATGTAAGCAAAGAATTATTAGATGAAATGAAAACAGAATTGGATAAAGGCAATATGGAAGATGCTAAAGAGATCGCCAACGACGTGATACAAAACCTGGAAAAAATAAATCACCATGGCAAACGGGCAGATGGCATTGTAAAAGGAATGCTTCAGCACTCAAGAACGGGTAGCGGACAAAAAGAACTAACTGATATTAACTCCTTGTGCGATGAATATTTAAGATTAGCTTATCATGGTTTAAGGGCAAAGGACAAATCCTTTAATGCAAAATTTGAAACGGAACTCGATAACAGCATTGGTAAAGTAAATATTATTCCCCAGGATATCGGAAGAGTGTTAGTGAACCTGATCAATAATGCATTTTATGCGGTGAGTGAAAAGCTAAAACAAAATGGCAACGTCCGCCCGGACGATCCAGTCGGACGGGGGTACGAACCATTTGTTATAGTAACTTCAAAAAAGAACGGTGACAGGATTGTACTAAGTGTGAAGGATAATGGAAACGGTATTCCAGAAAAAGTAGTAGATAAAATATTTCAGCCATTCTTTACCACCAAACCGACAGGACAAGGAACCGGGTTGGGATTATCCCTGAGCTATGATATTGTAAAATCTCATGGAGGAGAATTGCTGGTCGAAACAAAAGAAGGCGAAGGAACAGAGTTTATAATTAGTTTACCGGTTAATCAATAAGAAATGAAACTGACGAAACAATTGGAAGCAGAAATAAGGAAGATATATGAAGCTTTCTGGGAAAGTTATATCAATGGCGACCTGGAAACGTATGCTTCTTTGCTTGATGCAGATTTCAAATTTATCGGATCTACTGAAGCCGAGCCGTTGTTAAATAAAAAAGATTCAATAAAATTCTTAGAAGCAACATCAGAGCAATTGAGAGGAAAAGCTGAATTCAGGAACAGGAACATAAAAATTGAAACAGCCGACGATCTAATTCTTATCACCGAATTATGCGATGGGTATATTCTTATTGGATCAGAATGGAATTTCTATTCCAGGTTCAGGTTATCATCATTGCTTAAAAAGAAGAAAGAGGATTGGAAGTTTATTCATCAGCATGTTTCGATGCCGGATTCAAAAGCAAAGGAAGGTGAATCTTATGGTCTGGAACAAATAAGAACTGAAAATATCCAACTCCGTGACGCAGTAAAACGACGTACAGTAGAATTAGAAAATAAAAACCATGAACTGGAAATTGAAACGGCACTCGAAAGAGTAAGAGCTGTTGCAATGTCAATGCACAAACCGGAAGACTTAGCCGGGGTCGGTGAAACAATATTTACAGAATTGAAATCACTTGGATTTACCGAGCTGCGCAATACAGAGATCATTATCATTAGTGATGAAAAAGAAACGCTGACGAGCTATTATTATTCTGATTATGGTGTTACCGGTGTTGTAGAAGTAGATTATAAAAGTGATCCAAAAGTACAGAGCTGGGTAGATCAATTAAAAAAAGCCAATGATGCTTTTGCTGAAGTTGTCATTAATGAAAAAGAGATAAAAGCATGGAGAAAATATAGGGAAGAAGTTGGTCATGTACCTGATCCGAAACTGAATAAAGCTAAAGAGGTTTACTATTATTCTTATTCGATCGGAATGGGCGGGCTAAGTATTTCAACTTTTAAACCTGCATCCAATGAACAAATCAAAATCCTCGAAAGGTTCAGAAATGTTTTCAATCTCTCCTATCAACGATACATTGATATTGCAAATGCCGAAGCACAGGCAAGAGAAGCTCAAATAGAATTAGGATTGGAAAGAGTTCGTGCAAAAACGATGGCGATGCAAAAACCATCGGAGTTTGTCGATATAATTAATGTAATAGGTGAGCAATTCATTCATCTTGGTTTTGATATTGACTGGGTCAATTTCGGCGCCAATGGATTTGCTATTTCTGAAGGAATCGATATTTGGAATTTTGCGGTGATACCGGGGGCTTCACCAATTGCTGCAAGGGTGTTTATCCCGTATTTTGATCATCCTGTATTTACTACTTCGGCTGCAAGCATTAATGAATTTACAAATGGCGGGAAAGATTTTACTGTAGTGACCCTGGATAAACAAACCAAGGACACCTGGCTGGATCATCTTTTTACCAAAACGATTTTTAAGGATGTACCGGAGGAATATAGAGTTATTCAATATGCAAAAGCCGGTTATACCACTTCTAATATATCATTAAAAGATACCTGGCTTTCTATTGGCAAGTTTGATATAAAAAATTTCACTGATGAACAGCATGCGATCTTAAGAAGGTTTGCAAATGCTTTTGGCCAGGCATACACCCGTTTCCTTGATCTGCAAAAAGCAGAAGTACAGGCAAGGGAAGTACAGATAGAATTAGCATTGGAAAGAGTTCGTGCAAGAACAATGGCTATGCAACGAAGTGATGAATTATCTGAAACTGCTGCTGTTCTTTTCCAGGAATTTAAAAAACTGGGTGAGGAAGATCTTCTTCAAATTACGTTTGGTATTTATAATGAAGCAGCCGGGCTGATGGAATTTCATGTTACAAGCTGGGCAGGCGGTGGTGAACAGGTAAACCGTCCTTTTAATTTAAGTATTGAAGAACCTACTTTACTGAAACCTGTATTTACAGCATGGAAGCAACAAAAAAAATCAATTGTAGTTGATCTTACAGGTAAAAAACTCGAAGGTTGGATAAAATACCGGAATGCTAATACTGGTGTTACTGTTCGCAGTGCGGATACACATGGCCGTCGTGTTATAACTGCTGCTTTTTTTTCCAAAGGACAGGTTTCTATTTCTTCACCTGAACCTAAGTCGCCGGAAATAGTTCAGTTGCTAGAAAGATTTGCAGGTGTATTTGATCTTACCTATACCCGTTTCTTAGATTTAAAAAATGCAGAAGCACAGGCAAGAGAAGCACAAATAGAATTAGGATTGGAAAGAGTTCGTGCAAGAGCAATGGCGATGCAAAACTCCGATGAATTAAAAGAATTGATTGGAACAGTATTTACTGAGTTAACAAAACTGGATTTGGTCCTCACCCGTTGCGTCATCATGATTTATGATGGCCAGGAAAGTAATTCCCGCTGGTGGATGGCCAACTCAGAAGATCCTAATAACCCGGCAGGCTTTTTTATTAAGCGACATGAACATCCGCCAATGGTTGCTTATTTCAAAGCCTGGCATGAAAGAAAACTAAAATACTCTTATGCCCTGCAAGGGAAAATAAAACAAGAGTGGGATGAGTTTTTGTTTAGTGAAACAGAGCTAAAAAACTTACCGGACTTTGTTATAGATGGGATGAAGGCGCCGGATCTTGTTTATTTAAATGCATCCTTTAACAACTTTGGTAACCTGACTCTCGCATCACTTGAACCATTGAGTGATGAGCATTTCGATATCCTGCTTCGCTTTGCGAAAGTTTTTGATCTCACTTATACCCGTTTTAATGATCTGCAAAAAGCAGAAGCGCAGGCAAGAGAAGCACAGATAGAATTAGGATTGGAAAGAGTAAGAGCAAGAGCAATGGCGATGCAAAAATCTGATGAGCTATCTGAATTAGTTGATACTGTTTTTAAAGAATTAACCAAACTTGATTTTGCACTAACATGGTGTATCATTAATATCATTGATGAGAGTTCAATGTCCAATACCGTTTGGGCCGCAAACCCGGATATAAATAAGCCGCCGGAATCTTATCACATGTTGTTTGAAGATTATCCTTTTCACCATGAGATGATGAAAGGTTGGAAAGAAAGGAATACAAAGTCAGTGTATACACTTGAAGGGGATGAAAAACGGATCTATGATGATTATTTATTCAGTGAAACAGAATTTAAGAGAACTCCTGAAGCAGCGCAGGCGGCATCAAGGGCTATGGAAAAATATGTTGTTTCTTTTTCATTCAGCAATTTCGGTGGATTACAAACTGTTGGAGATATTCCATTATCAGATGCAAATCTTGATATACTTAGCCGCTTTGGAAAAGTTTTTGATCTTACCTACACACGTTTCAATGATTTGAAACAGGCAGAAGCACAGGCAAGAGAAGCAAGGATTGAAACTGCTTTGGAAAAAATCAGGAGCAGGTCTTTAGCCATGCATAAAAGTGATGAGCTTAATAATGTAGTCAGTCTTGCGTTTGAGAAATTAAGGGAACTAAATGTAAAGATGGATTCAGCTTGCATCCTGACTTTTAAAGAAGGTTCCAACGATTATACTGCATGGGCTGCCAATCCAGATTTGTTTACTGCTACCTCCGCATTTATTCCATACTTCGAACATCCTATAGTAAGAGCAATACATGAAGCCAGGAATAGATCAGGAGGTTTTATTGATGAAACATGGTCCTTTGAAGATAAAAACTCTCATTGGGAACATCTATTTGCATATTCTGATTGGAAATATATGCCAGATGAACTTAAAAACGCAATTCGTGAATTTGAAGGATGGGGATTTACAGGACCGGTATCAAAAAACTCGGCAACTTTTTTAGTTAGCTATTCAGAAAAAAAATATACTGAACAGGAAAAAGAAATCATAAAACGTTTAGGAAAAGTATTTGATCAGGCCTATATCCGTTTTCTCGATCTTCAAAAAGCAGAAGCACAGGCAAGAGAATCACAGATCCAATTGGCGCTGGAAAGGGTTCGTGCAAGAACAATGGCTATGCAGCATAGTGATGAACTGAAAGAAGCAGCTGCATTATTATTTCAACAAGTAAAATCATTAGGGGCACCTGCTTATAGCTGTGGCTATAATATCTGGGAAGAAAATGAAAAAGAATTTACTTCCTGGATGAGTACTCAGGACGGTAGTATTATTAACGGGGTTCCAAATATCCCGCTGACTGAAGATGCTAATTTCATTCGTTATGTTAGGTCAAAACAAAATGGCGAACAGTTTTTTGTTTTAGAACTGCGTGACGAAAGAATGCAGGAGCATTATGAATATCTTAAAACTATTCCAGCGTTTAAAGCTTTTTTCGAATATGCACTAAGTGTGGGTTTTGATATGCCCGAAACACAAATACATCATGTGGCTAATTTTTCACAAGGCAATTTGCTGTTTATTACATTGGAGCCATGTCCTGAATTTCATGATGTATTCAAACGGTTTGCAGCTGTATTTGAACAGACCTATACAAGATTTCTTGATCTTCAGAAAGCTGAAGCACAAACAAGAGAATCACAAATAGAATTGGCTCTTGAGAGAGTTCGTGCCAGAACAATGGCTATGCAAAGAAGTGATGAACTTCGTGAAGCTGTTCTTGTGATTTATGAACAACTGCAACAGTTGAGTTTTGATTCGAAAGCCTGCAACATTATAATTATTGATAAAGAATCCGACACTGCCCGGTATTGGGTGTCAGGTTTTTCGCAGGAAATATTCCCGGAAAGTTATACGGTGCCATATCTTGATCATCCTTACCAGGATATGCTGTTGAAACCCTGGAAACAAGGTGACAAATATGTGGTATATGAATATACCGGCAAGATGAAACAAAGTTTTGATGAACTCTTTTTTACCCAGACTGAATTCAGAAACGTACCGGAAGATGCAAAAAATGTAATGATTGGATTAGCTTCAGTTACGTTGTCAACAGCATTCATCAGTTATGGTGCATTACAGGCTATAGGACCTGAACCTCTTTCAGAAGAAAAAGCAAATATTCTTAAACGCTTTGCAAAAGTTTTTGAACAGACCTATACAAGATTTCTTGATCTGCAAAAATCAGAAGCACAGGCAAGAGAATCACAAATTCAACTTGCATTAGAAAGAGTTCGTGCCAGAACGATGGCCATGCAAAGAAGTGATGAACTTCCGGAAACATCTTTTTTACTTTTTCAGCAAGTGAAAGAATTGGGTGAGACCACTGTACAAAATTCTATCGGAATCGTTAATGAGGAGGCCGGATTTGTTGAATTATCTACAACAGTTCAGGGTCACCATTTGCCACATACACTAAATGTTCCGATCGATGATCCATATGTGATGGCTAAAGCAGTTGCTGCATGGAAAGCAAACCGTAAATCGCTGAAATTGGAGTTTGCAGGACAGGAATTGAAAGAGTATAATGAACACCGTAATAGTTTTTTTGAAACAAAAGTAAATTTTCCTGAAGACCTGTGGATCGTCAATATCATTTTCTTTTCAAAAGGATGGCTGTCCTTTTCTTCCGATAAAGACATATCCGATGAAACGTTTGACTTGCTAAAAAGATTTGCCGCTGTTTTTGAGCAAACCTATACTCGCTTTAATGATTTAAAACAGGCAGAAGCACAGGCAAGAGAATCACAAATAGAAGCCGCATTGGAAAAAGTAAGAAGCCGCTCCATGGGTATGCAAAAAAGTGAAGAGCTAAAAGAAGTGATCCAGGTTGTATATGATCAGTTCGTTCACTTAAATATCCATGTTGAACATACAGGGTTTGTTATGGATTATAAGACAAGGGATGATTATTATATTTGGATAGCTGACCATCATGGTGCTCCCTCCCGGGTAATCATTCCTTATTTTGATTCTCTGTATTACAATCGTTTTAATGAAGCAAAAGAAAAAGGAGAGAATTTCTTTGCCACCAACCTGAGTTTTGAAGAAAAAAACAGGTTTTATCAAAAGCTTTTTGAGTATGTCCCCGGTTTGCCTGAGCAAGCAAAGGAATTTTATTTTAGTTGTGCTGGGCTTGCAGCTTCGACTGTATTGTTAGAAAATGTTGGCCTGTACATTGAAAATTTTTCGGGTATTCCTTTTTCGGATGAAGAGAATAAAACGCTTATGCGTTTTGGAAAAGTATTCCAACAAACCTATACCCGTTTCCTCGATCTGCAAAGAGCAGAAGCCCAGGCAAGGGAAGGAAAGATAGAAGCGGCATTAGAAAGAGTTCGTTCACGATCTTTAGCTATGCATTCCAGTGGGGAGCTGGGAGAAGTTGTTACCGTTGTATTGAATAATTTGCTGGAGCTAGGTTATATCATTGACCAGGGTGCAGCAGCCCACTTAGCAATATTTTCCGAGGGCACAAAAGATTTTTTTCAATGGTCAGCAGACCCGGCCCTTCCACATCCTGTCAGATCCTTCATTCCTTATACGGATCTACCTATACTAACTGAATTCTGGGATGCCAGGCAAAAAGGGCATGACTTTTTTGCCAAGGTTTATTCTTTTGATGAAAAGAATACCTGGTTCAACTACGCCTTTGAGCATTCAGATCTTAAACATATTCCAGGGGAATTAAAAAAACTCCTCCTGGAAAGTGAAACCTATGCACATTCAGTTGCGATAGAGAAGAACTCCGCAATTATCATAAACAGTATTACAGGCAATCAACTTTCGGAAAATCAAATTGATATTCTAAGACGATTTTCCAAAGTTTTTGAACAAGCCTATACCCGTTTTCTTGATCTTCAAAAAGTAGAAGCACAGGCAAGAGAGGCGCAGATAGAAGCAGGACTGGAAAGGGTTCGTTACAGTGCAATGGCTATGCAGTCAAGTGAAGATGTTGGTTCAGCTACTGCAGTTGTATTTAATGAAATTTCTTTACTGGGTGTTGAAACCCTGCGATGCGGTATTACTATTATTCACCCGGATATGACTGCAGATGTATGGGCAGCTACTGCTACCAGCGAAGGAAAAGAGATGAAAGGAATGGGCAGCATTAATTTTACTGATCATCCATTGTGGGTTGGTTTGTTTGATGCATGGAAGAATAAAGAAGAGAGTTTCACTTATGCATTGAAAGGTGATGATTTAAAATCTTATTATAAAGTATTAACCAACTCGCCTAATTATAATTCATCGTATATACAGAACCAGGAATTTCCTGATCATGTTTTCTATGCATCTTTTTTTGAACAGGGTGCTGTATTTACTTTTTCACTGTTACCCCATAATGATGAAAAACGTAAAGTGCTGAAAAGATTCACGGCGGTATTCTCATTAACCTTCCGCCGCTATCTTGATCTTCAAAAAGCTGAAGCCAATGCAAGAGAAGCACAAATAGAAGCCGGCTTGGAAAGAGTTCGTGCAAGAACAATGGCCATGCATAGTAGTGATGATGTAAGCGTAGCTACTGCAACAATGTTTACCGAACTAGAAAAATTAGGTATTGAAAATTTTCGTGGTGGTATTACAATTATCAAAACAAATCGGACCCAGGAAGTTTGGTCAGTAAATAATTTGACCGAAGCCCGCTTGCCAGACGGGCATGGAAAAACAGTAAAGGCTGTGGGCACATTCAATATTGAAGACCACCCCTTTTGGCAACTTATGTATAAAGAGTGGGAGGATAAAAAAGAATTTTTGTATTATTTTCTTAATGGTAAAGACAAAGAGAACTATGTCAAAATTTTGAGTAGAACACAAAATTATTTGCCACATAATCTTCCGCAATTTCCTGATGTTCATTTCCAGGTATATTTCTTTGGTGAGGGGGCCGTATGGACCAATTCTTTACAACCTCATTCGGAAGAAGCTCAACAGGTAATGAAAAAGTTTACTTCTGTTTTCTCACTTACATTTCGCAGGTACCAGGATCTGAAAAAAGCTGAAGCACAGGCAAGGGAAGCAACCATCGAAGCTTCACTGGAAAGAGTAAGGGCCAAGGCCATGTCTATGCACAATTCGCAGGATCTTTCTGAAACTGTAAATGTATTTTTTAAAGAACTGAAAACACTTAGCATCACCCCACTTCGCTGTGGTGTGGGTGTAGTGGATGAAACAGAACGAACCTCTGCCCTGTCTGCCACTACTGCATCAAAGCAGGGAGACTCCTATGAAATAATAGGAAAACTAAACCTTTCAGGGCATCCTGTACTGGATACTATTTTTGAGCACTGGAAACTGCAGCAGGAATATTATCCTGTATTGAAAGGAGCTGAGATCAAACCTTACTATGAAGCTATGAACCCGCAAGTGCGGATCCCGGATCATCCGGATCATGAAGCGCAGTATGGCAGTTATTTTTATTTTAAAGAAGGATTAGTATTTGCGTGGACCGAAAAAGGCTTGACCGAAGAAGAAATAAAAATATTCCGGAGGTTTACTTCCGTTATATCGCTTACTTACCGCCGCTATATGGAATTGCAAAAATCTGAAACGAATGCAAGAGAAGCGGTCAAACAGGCATCGCTTGACCGTATCCGTGCAGACATTGCATCTATGCGTACAGTTAATGACCTGCAACGGATCACCCCTTTAATATGGGATGAATTGACAATAGTTGGTGTTCCATTTATCCGATGCGGCGTTTTTATCATGGATGAAGAACAAAAGCTAATTCATACTTTTCTTTCAACGCCGGATGGAAAAGCGATCGGTGCATTTCATTTACCATATGATACGCCAGGAAATATCAGGCTTGTATTAAAGAACTGGCAGGATAAAAAAAATTATACCGATCATTGGGATGAAAGCGAGTTTCACCAGTTTGCTGAAATACTTGCACAACAAGGTGCACTTGAATCAGCAGAGAACTATCTCAAAACAATACCACATGGCGGATTCTACCTGCATTTCCTTCCTTTCTTACAAGGAATGTTATATGTAGGTAACACGTCTCAATTAAGTAATGAGGAAATAAAATTAATTCAAGCAGTAGCCGATGCATTTTCTACTGCTTATGCCCGCTATGAAGATTTCAACAAATTAGAAGCGGCAAAAGAACAAATAGAAAATACGCTGACCAATTTGAAACAGACACAGGCACAACTGGTGCAATCAGAAAAAATGGCATCGTTGGGTGAATTGACTGCGGGTATTGCACATGAAATACAGAACCCGTTGAACTTCGTCAATAATTTTTCTGATGTAAGTACTGAACTGGTGGATGAAATGAATGAAGAAATCGCTAAAGGGAATTTGGAAGATGCAAAACAAATAGCAGAAGATCTAAAGCAAAACCTGGAAAAAATAAATCATCATGGTAAACGGGCCGGTGATATTGTAAAAGGAATGCTGCAGCACAGCCGCAGTGGCAGCGGACAAAAAGAAATGACCGATATAAATGCGTTAGCGGATGAATACCTGAGATTAGCTTATCATGGTCTGCGGGCAAAGGATAAAAGCTTCAATGCAAAATTTGAAACAAGTTTTGATCTATCCATTGAAAAGGTAAACGTGATGCCGCAGGATATTGGCCGGGTAGTTTTGAATTTGATCAACAATGCATTTTATGCAGTAAGTGAAAAGAAAAAACAAAATACAAATGGGTTTGAGCCAACTGTTTCAGTAAGCACTAAAAAAGAAAATGGAAAAATTGAAGTGAGTGTAAAAGATAACGGCAACGGCATCCCTCAAAAAGTATTAGATAAAATATTTCAACCCTTCTTTACCACCAAACCAACCGGGCAGGGAACGGGGTTAGGTTTATCATTAAGTTACGATATTGTAAAAGCACATGGTGGTGAATTGAAAGTAGAAACGAAAGAAGGAGATGGAAGTGAATTTATTTTACAGATACCAGCTAATTAAAATGAGAGCTTATTTCAAGATCATATTACTATTATTGTTACCGTTTGCTGTCTTTGCACAGCAAACCATACCAGATAGCCTTCGAAAGATATATAACAGTGCGAAGGATGACTCCATCCTCTATAAAGCGGGGGTCCATCTTTATGATTATTACGAAGAAGTGAACCGGGATAGTGCTTTTTTCTATGCTGATCAGTGTGTACAGATCAGTCACAGAAATAACAAAAAGCTGAATGAAGCCTATTTTCTCAACCGCAAAGCATACCAGGAACTAAACATGGGCCGGTATGCTGAATCACTGCATAACCTGTTAGATGCTTTTACAATAAGTGAAAACAAAGCAAATGACAAATCCTATTGGGACATCGGTACTTTCAGGGTTGAACAAGATAAAAGATTGTATGCTTTATCCTGTACTCACCACATCTATGGAATATTGATGGCACAAACATTAAATAAGGAGGAAGAGATAACTCATTTTAAGGAGGCCACAAGAATTGCAGCCAATATAAAGAGTTGGGCCCGTTCCCTGCTTGGCAGTCTTAATCTCGGCCGGATCTATTTGCAGAAAGGAGATCTTGATTCAGCACTTTATTATGAAAACGAAGCCGAATCTATTGCGAAGAGCATGAACTGGGAAAAATATTTGTCATCCGTTCTTTATTATAGTGCCACTATCTACATAAAAAAAGGCAACACGAACACCGGTCTTGATTGTTTATACAGGGGCATTCGATCTGGTATAGCAGAAAATAATATCGACGGCCTGGCAAGGTGTTATTATGCAATGACAAAATATCATATTTCAAAGGAGAATAAAGACTCCAGCCTTTATTACGCCATCAAAAGTCTGCAGTTAATAAAGCAGCTTGGTGGTGTATCGCAGATCGAGTATCATATAGGTAATGCTTATGAAGAAGTATGTTATGCTTACCAGCTAAGAACCCAGTTTGATAGTGCTTACAAATATTTAGCACTTGCGAAACGGGCCAATGACAGCATCAGCCAGCGCAGAATTAAAAGTCTCGCCGAATTTCAGAAACTTACCCTGAACGAACAGCGGCGTTTGCAGACTATTGAAAACGAGAAAGTAGTTTATCAAAATAAGATCAGAACATATTTTTTGCTGGCAGGCATTGGAGTGTTATTGTTGCTGGCAATAATATTTTACCGCAACAACCGCCAAAAACATAAAGCGAAAGTAAAGATCGAACAGGCTTATGATAATTTAAAAGCAACACAGCAACAACTTATACAATCCGAAAAAATGGCAAGTCTTGGCGAACTAACCGCAGGTATTGCACATGAAATTCAAAATCCTTTGAACTTTGTAAATAATTTTTCCGAAGTGAACACTGAGTTGGTAGACGAATTACAACAAGACTTAAAAGCCGGAAAGATCGATGATGCTCTTGCTATCTCAAATGACATAAAAGAAAACGAACAAAAAATAAATCATCACGGCAAAAGAGCCGATGCAATTGTAAAAGGGATGTTGCAGCATAGCAGAAGCAGCAACGGTGTAAAAGAACCAACCGATATCAATGTCTTGGCTGACGAATATTTAAGATTAGCTTTTCATGGATTAAGGGCAAAAGACAAATCATTCAATGCAACATTGAAAACCGATTACGATGAAAGTATTGGCAACATCAATATCATTCCACAGGATATTGGCAGGGTTGTTTTGAATTTGATCAACAATGCATTTTATGCAGTGGATGAAAAAAAGAAGCAGAATCTAAATGCCCGCCCGGATGATGCGGTCGGACGGGGATACGAGCCGACAGTTTTAGTAAGTACCAAAAAGACCAATGGTAAATTAGAAATAAGAGTAAAAGATAATGGCAATGGCATTCCCCAAAAAGTACTGGATAAAATTTTTCAACCATTCTTTACTACTAAACCAACAGGACAAGGAACAGGTTTGGGTTTGTCGTTAAGCTATGATATTATAAAAGCACATGGCGGGGAGTTGAAAGTGGAAACGAAAGAAGGTGAGGGAAGTCAATTTCTTATTCAGCTGAACATTTAAGAAGGTATTTTCATTAATTTAAATATCCTGAAAACCTTCAAACCAGATATGGTCTGGTCGTTCATACTCTACGAGAATACACAGGATACTCATTTATTGAAATAAAATTTTGCAAATGAGAAAGAGACTAATAGGGCTGGTTATGACCGGCACATTGGGTTGTAATTTGCTCTTTGCCCAGAACACTGTAGTTGACAGTTTGAAAAATAAACTGAGCCGTCATACGCAGCAAGATACTGCGAGGGTGAATCTCCTGAACACCCTTGCAATTGAAATAAGACGTTTTGATCGCAGGCAAATGATCCCCTATACAGAAGAAGCCCTCCGGCTTTCACAAAAACTGAATTATGAAAAAGGAGAAGGCCGGGCCATGTCAAATAAAGCACTCATCGCTTATGACAGCCTGGATTTTAATAATGTGTTTTCAGAATTTGAAAAAGGTCAAAAGATTTTAGAGCGAATTGATGATAAAGAGGGTCTCGCCTTGCTTTTACGATACCGCGGAAGAGCTTACCTGGACGAAGGGCAATACGTAGAAACGCTGGATGATTATTTGAAAGCCATCAAACTGGCTGATGAAACGGGTAACATCAAACTCTCCATCGATGTAAAAAGCAATGTTGGTTATTTGTATAATGTGATCGGAGATGACAACAAAGCTATCCCTTATTATACAGAAGCACTGAATCAATCCATAAAGATCGGGTACCAATCCGGTATGGCAGGCGCCTATAATGCAATGGGAAAAACCTTTAAAACCGAAGGCAAATACACGGAAGCACTGGACGCCTATAAAAAGGGACTTGAGATCGAGATAGAACAGAAGAGACCAGAATCAATTGCTATTGCCTATGGAAATATTGGTGATGTATATGAAAGGATGGGTAACTATCGTGAAGCATTTGATAACATTAACCGGTTCCTGGTTTATTACAGATCGAAATCGAAAATTGAAGACCGGAAATCCTGGGGCGAATGGCTACTTGGAAGAGCTTTTCTGCACTCAGGAGCGGCTGATAGTGGTTTGTATTATGGGAAACATAGTTTACTTCTTGCCAGGCAGGCAAATTACCGGCAATATCTGCGGGAGGTAACTCAACTTATAGCTGAGTCAGCCGCAGAACTAAAAAAATATGATACTGCTTATACTTACCTGTTGCTTTCTTCACATTATAAAGACAGTTTGAATGGAGAAGAAATGTCCCGCAGGACCGCGATGTTGCAGGCTAATAACGATCTTGATAAAAAACAGACTGAGATCGAGCTGCAAAAAGCAAAGATCCGCAAAGAACGGGCATTGCTTGTTATGGTATTAGGGGGTTTTGTTTCTGTGATCCTTATTTCCGTTATTTTACTCCGCAACAACCGTCAAAAGCAAAAAGCAAATCTTTTATTGCAGAAACAAAAGCAGGAGATTGATAAAAAAGCAGCGGAGTTAGCCGAACAAAAAGATAATCTGGAGCAATCTCATCGTAATATGGAATTGCTTGGAGATATTGGCCGAAAGATCACTTCTTCGCTTTCTGTCGAAACTATTATTGGTACTGTATATGATAATGTAAATGCCTTGATGGATGCTTCAGTATTTGGAATAGGCATCTATCATGAAGACACAAAATATATCGATTTCCCTGCCACCTATGAAAATGGTGTGGCATTACCCGCTTATTCAAATTCCATCTATGAAGAAAACCGTTTTGCGAGTTTATGTTTTATCAGCGGTAAGGAAATTGTAATGGCTGATTTGCAAACAGAATATAAGAATTACCTGCAGGATGTGTTAGTGCCCAAACAGGGTCAACAGCCTGTATCACTTATCTATCTTCCGTTAAAAGCAAAAGACAAAATGTTTGGCGTGATCACCGTTCAAAGCTTTCAAAAAAATGCTTATTCAGAATATCATTTATATATGCTGCGTACCATTGCGATTTATGCGGCGATAGCTTTGGAAAATGCAGAGTCGTATAAAAAATTAAATCAAACTGTCGATAGTTTACAGAAAACACAATCCCAGCTCATTCAATCAGAGAAAATGGCTTCATTGGGTGAATTGACGGCTGGCATTGCACATGAAATTCAGAACCCGTTGAATTTTGTCAATAATTTTTCAGAAGTGAATACTGAATTGATTGACGAGTTGCAGGAAGAGACAAATAAAGGCAACCTGGAATTGGTGAGATCCATTGCAAAGGATATTAAAGAGAATGAGCAAAAGATCGTTCACCATGGTAAAAGAGCAGATGCCATTGTAAAAAGTATGCTGCAACACACAAGAAGCAGCAGTGGTAAAAAAGAAGCTACAGATCTTAATATGTTAGCTGATGAGTATTTAAGATTAGCTTATCATGGATTAAGAGCAAAAGACAAATCATTCAACGCAACGATGAAAACCGATTTTGATGAATCGATTGGCAATATCAATATTATTCCACAGGATATTGGGAGGGTTGTTTTGAATTTGATCAACAATGCATTTTATGCAGTGGATGAAAAAAAGAAACAGAATCTAAATGCCTGCCCGGATGATGCGGTCGGACGGGGATACGAGCCGACAGTTTTAGTAAGTACCAAAAAGACCAATGGTAAAGTAGAAATAAGTGTAAAAGATAATGGCAATGGCATTCCCCAAAAAGTACTGGATAAAATTTTTCAACCATTCTTTACTACTAAACCAACAGGACAAGGAACAGGTTTGGGCTTGTCATTAAGTTATGATATTGTAAAAGCACATGGCGGAGAGTTGAAAGTAGAAACAAAACATGTGGCCGGATTGCCTGTTGAAACTTCATCGCAGGCAGGAAGTGAATTTATTATTGTTTTACCTGTTAATTAAATGGAATGAAAAAGATATTTATTTTTTCCTTTTTTTCCTGCACAATGTTCTTATACACTTTTAGCCAAAATTCTCTGGAAGAGATAAAGACTGCAAAAGAGATGCTATTAAAAGCACAACATGATTCAATACGAGGACGATTATATGCTGAATTGGCGATTGGATACAGGTTTTCCCAGATAGATTCCTCGCTTTTTTATTCAGATCAGGCAATAGCACTAGCTGAAAAACATAATTTACCGCATTTTAAAGCTCGAATGCTATCCCTAAAAGGGGCTACCGTCCTGGAAGCAGGTAAATTACCTGAATCTTTGCAGTTTCAATTTGAAGCATTAGAAATAAGTGAAAAAGTAAAAGACACTTCCAATATCGCATTTGCTTTAAACCGGATCGGGAATATTTATATGGAATTGGCGGATTACAAAAAAGCAAATGAATATTATTTCCGGTCAAAAGATTTATTTGAAAAGATAGGTGATATAGGAATGGTCCATAATGAAGTATCAAATATTGGAAACGTCTTTGAGTTAATGCAAATACCCGATTCAGCATTGTATTATCAGCAAATCGTATATAATGCATCTCTTAAAAATAATGACAGAAACCAATATACCCGGCCGGAAATTATGTTCAGGATGGGAAATGCTTTAAAATTAAATGGCAAGCCGGAAATGGCCCTGGAATATTATAAAAAAGGTATTGCTGAAGCTTATATTGACAATGATTTGAGAAATCTCACTATGAATAACCTCTTTATCGCAAAATTGTATCATGAATTGAATATGCCTGATTCCAGCATTAAGTATGCATACAATACGATACAAACCGGCAAAGTTATTTCATTTAGAAAAGGAGTATATGATGCCTCTGTATTATTAAGTGGGCTATTTAAAAATAAAAATCAATATGACAGTGCTTATAAATATTTATCAGCAGCTACTGCAGAAAAGGATAGTTTAACAGGAGCAAAAAGATTCCAGGATTTGCAACGAATAGTATTGGACAAACAGGAGAAACAACGTGAATCTGAAGCTAAAAGCATAGCGATCCAAAACAAACAGAAACAGTATGCATTGTTAGCTGGATTGGGAATATTTTTAATTATTGCCGCCATACTTTATCGTAATAATAAGCAGAAGCAAAAAACAAATAAAGTTTTGGAAACAACGCTGACCAATTTAAAATCAACCCAATCCCAGCTTGTTCAATCAGAAAAAATGGCCTCATTGGGAGAACTCACTGCAGGCATTGCTCATGAAATACAAAATCCACTAAACTTCGTCAATAATTTCTCTGATGTAAATGCAGAATTGGTAGATGAATTACAACAGGAATTAAAAGCGGGAAAGATCGAAAATGCGATCGCAATTTCAAATGATATAAAAGACAACGAACAAAAAATAAATCATCACGGTAAAAGAGCTGATGCCATAGTAAAAGGCATGCTCCAACACAGTCGGAGCAGCAGCGGAACAAAAGAGCCAACAGATATTAATGCTTTAACTGATGAATATTTAAGATTAGCTTATCATGGCCTTCGAGCAAAAGACAAATCGTTCAATGCAGCATTGAAAACTGATTACGATGAAAGTATTGGAAACATCAATATAATTCCGCAGGATATTGGCAGAGTTATTCTCAATTTGATCAACAATGCTTTTTATGTTGTTGATGAAAAAAAGAAGCAGCAACAAACCGAATATGAACCAACTGTATCTGTAAGCACAAAAAAGACAAACGGAAAATCCGACAGCTATCGGATAGAAATAAGTGTAAAAGACAATGGCAACGGAATTCCTCAAAAAGTACTAGATAAAATCTTTCAACCCTTCTTTACTACCAAACCAACAGGACAAGGAACGGGTTTAGGACTATCTTTAAGTTATGATATCGTGAAAGCACATGGTGGTGAATTAAAAGTAGAAACAAAAGAAGGCGAGGGCTCGGAATTTATAATTACACTTTAAAAACGATTTGTTCAGATGAAAATCTTTTTTATCATATCAACTTTTTTGACCGGATTCTTTTTTTCTTCTAATAGCCAAGATCCACGAGTTCTTGATAGCCTCAACCATCTATTGGCAAAGACAGGGCAGGATACGAACCGTGTAAAACTGCTTATGCAAATAGGAAATGAATATTTTTTTACAAGACCTGATACTTCAAGACTGATTTCCGAAAAAGCATTGGCGTTATCGAGGGAGTTACATTACCTAAGAGGAGTAGTTGATAATTTGAATGAACTGGCAGAAGCAATTCGTTTTTTGGGTAATTATCCGCTTGCATTGAAATTAAACTTTGAGGCTTTGCAAATGAACCGGGAAATGAAAGATATTAATGGCGAAGAAAGAACGATGTCATTTATTGGAATTACTTACCTGGAATTTCGCGAATACCGACGGGGACTTGAATACCTGTTATCAGCCAACAAGCTTGATAAAGAAACGCACAATCAACTAATTGAAACTTTTAACCTGACTACTATTGCCAATGCATATGATCTATTGAAAATGCCTGACTCTGCATTATATTATTCAAAACTGGCCTATAAAACTTATACAGGTTTAACTCATGGCCCTTTAAGATCTCTTATACTTACAAGAATGGGAAATGCATATTTGGGCCTAGGAAAAAAAGATTCGGCATTGGCATACTATCAAGTAGCATTAGCAAATTCAATTAAGGTAAATGAAAAGGTGAACGTTAGTAAAATACAGAGAAAGATCGCCGGGCTATTTGAGCTTACCCGGCAATATGATTCAAGCCTTTATTATGCCCGCCAATCATTTAGAAATGGCAAGCAGTTAATACAGCTTTTCGAATTATTGGAGGCAAGTGAATTATTAACAAGGTTATTTTATCAGGGAAAAAATATGGACAGTGCGTTTTATTACCAGGATGTTGCAAAAGCAATGACCGACAGTCTGTACGGACCTCAAAAATTCAAAGAACTTCAATTGTTGATGCTCCAGGAACAGCAACATCAACAGGAGATACAACAGGAGCAGGAGAGGTATAAGAATAAAACAAAGACAGTTGGCTTATGGTCTGCTATTGGGGTGTTTTTTATCATTGCATTTCTACTTTACCGGAACAATCGTCACAAACAAAAAGCCAATGTCCTGCTTGAGTCGCAAAAAGAAAAAATACAAAATACATTGTCTGAATTAAAAGCAACGCAATCTCAACTTATCCAATCTGAAAAAATGGCTTCGCTTGGAGAACTCACAGCCGGTATTGCACATGAAATACAGAACCCATTGAATTTTGTCAATAATTTTTCGGAAGTGAATAAAGAATTACTGAATGAAATGAATGAGGAAATTGGTAAAGGAAATTATGATGAAGTAAAATTAATTGCTAAAGATGTGATAGATAACCAGGAAAAAATTACTCATCACGGCAAACGAGCTGATGCCATAGTAAAAGGAATGTTGCAGCACAGCCGAAGTAGCAGTGGTATAAAAGAGCCAACAGACATCAATACATTAGCTGATGAATACTTACGATTAGCCTATCATGGTCTTCGTGCAAAAGACAAATCATTCAATGCGATAACAAAAACGGATTTTGATCAAACCATTGGCAACTTAAATATCATTCCACAGGATATTGGAAGAGTAATTCTCAATCTTATCACGAATGCTTTTTATGTGGTAACCGAAAAGAAAAAACAAATGAGCCATGGATACGAACCAACCGTTTCAGTAAGTACAAGAAAAGTAAATGGTAAAGTGGAAATAAAAATAGCTGATAACGGCAATGGCATACCTCAAAAGGTTTTAGATAAAGTTTTTCAACCATTTTTTACTACTAAACCTACCGGGCAGGGAACAGGGTTGGGGTTGTCATTGAGTTATGATATCGTGAAAGCACATGGTGGAGAAATAAAAGTGGAAACAAAAGAAGGGGAAGGTAGTGAGTTTATAATAAGTATTCCTGTATAATGTAAAGCAGGATTTGTGCCCTAATCGCCGAAATTTACTAACTTAGTAAAGATTAATGGGTCTCAAAAACAATTCTTGACGATCCTGAAACAAAAATTAATAATATGCCCAAATTTATAATTGAACGGAATGTGCCACAGGCCGGAGCGTTTACTCCAGAAATGCTCAAGGCAATGTCAAAAAAATCGACAGAGGTTCTATGTACCCTCGGGTCAGAGATCCAATGGATACATAGTTATGTTGCGGGAGATAAAATATATTGTATTTATATGGCACCAAGCGAAGAACTGATATTGGAACATGCACGGCTAGGTGGGTTCCCGGCAAACAGCATCACCAAAATTTCTACTGTAATTGATCCAATGACTGCCGAATAGTATGACGTCCCGGTCTGTTAAACAAATTTTCAAGGTGTAATTGGTAAACGATCTTTCCTTTTGCACCTTTTATTTTATATGATATCCAGGTACTGATTTTTTGACCGAACCAATTGCCCTGCTATAATATATACTATGAAGAAATGGAAAACGATGAATTAAAGGAACTAAAAGAAATAAATGTAGCTCTTCGAAAAGAGCTACTGGAGATAAACCGGAAGCTCGTAGTGGAAGCATCTTTGGAAAAGATACGCAGCAGAACAATGACTATGCGTAACAGCGCCGAGCTATCAGAAGCATCAGCAGTTTTGTTTCATGAGCTTAAAGAATTGGGCATAGAAGCAATTCGCTCTGGTGTTGGTATTTTCGATGATGCGAATAATGCAATGGAATTATGGACCACTTCCGTATCAGATAACAAAGAAGTATTAAAAAAATTAGATTACTTCAGTCTTTACATTCACCCCGTATACGAAAACCTGATCTCTTCCAGAAAACAGCAAAAACTATTTGCTCTTACAAAACTTAAAGGAAACCAGGTAAGGCATTACTATCAAAGCATGACCGCTTTTGTTGCTTCGCAGGAACTGAACATTTTTAATGAGGAAGAATTTTTTTATTCTTTCTTTTTTGAACAGGGCACCCTGAATGTTGTAACTATTCAGTCTTTAACAGATGAGGATTGTATTGTTATGGCACAGTTTGCCCGTGCTTTCGGTCTTATCTATACCCGCTTTCTTGATCTTCAAAAAGCTGAGGCGCAGACCATAGAAGCATTGCGTGAAGCTGCGCTGGACAAGATCCGTGCTGAAATAGCTTCCATGCGAACGGCAGAGGACCTCGAACATATTACTCCACTCGTATGGCGAGAACTGATCACACTCAATGTACCCTTTTCAAGATGCGGTATTTTTATAGTGAGGGAAGATGAACAATTGGTACATGCTTATCTTTCTACACCAGAAGGAAAATCGCTGGCAGTTCTTCATTTGGGTTTTCATGACAATGAAACAACAGGCAAACTGATCGAAAACTGGAGAAACAAAACGGTGTTTAAAGAACAATGGGATCGTGAACAATTTCAGAATTGGGTCCAATCAATTTATGCACAGGGTCATCAAACTGTCACTGATCAGTATTCTCAATACGACAGTCTGTTTAGTTCTCTAAATCTGTACTTTATTCCTTTTTCACAGGGAATGCTTTATATAGGTGGCCAGGAGACTTTGGTGGAATCTGAAATTGATCTTGTAAGATCACTGGCTGATACCTTTTCTGTGGCTTATGCCCGTTATGAAGATTTTAAACAATTGGAGGATGCCAAAAACAGGATCGAGTTGACTTTGACCGAGTTGAAAGCTACTCAATCGCAACTGATACAATCGGAGAAAATGGCTTCATTGGGAGAACTCACTGCCGGCATTGCACATGAAATTCAAAACCCGCTAAACTTCGTCAATAACTTTAGTGAAGTAAGTAATGAGTTGATTGATGAAATGAAAGATGAAATAAAAAAAGGGAATTACGACGAAGTAAATGCTATTGCAGATGATATAAAGCAAAATTTAGAAAAAATAAATCATCACGGAAAAAGAGCCGACGCTATTGTAAAAGGAATGTTGCAACATAGTCGCAGCAGTAGTGGAATAAAAGCACCTGCAGATATCAATGCTTTGTGTGATGAATACCTGAGATTAGCTTACCATGGACTGAGGGCAAAAGACAACTCTTTTAATGCAACAATAAAAACTGATTTTGATGCAAGCATCGGCAACATCAATATCATTCCGCAGGATATTGGAAGAGTTATTCTCAATTTGATCAACAATGCTTCTTATGCAGTAGATGAAAAGAAAAAGCAAACCGCTGGCGGATACGAACCAATTGTTTCAGTAAGTACAAGAAAAGTAAATGCCCGCCCGGACGACCCGGTCGGACGGGGTAAAGTGGAGATAAGAATTGCCGATAATGGCAACGGTATTCCACAAAAAGCATTGGATAAAATTTTTCAACCATTCTTTACTACTAAACCAACCGGGCAGGGAACAGGATTGGGTCTATCCTTAAGCTATGATATTGTGAAAGCACATGGAGGGGAAATAAAAGTGAAGACAAGAGAAAATGAAGGAACTGAATTTATTATTATTTTGCCAGAGTAGTCGCTGGGCAGATATCTATTTATGAAACAAGTTTTGATCTTAGTTTTCCTTTTTAGTTCATTAACCCTTTCTTCATTCAGGGTGCCTGCTCCATTTGCTATATCAAAACCAGCAATAGTCAAAGGTTTATTTGATTCTGATGATGTACTGGAGATAAAACTGAAAGGAAAATTCCGCGACCTGCTTAATGACAGGTCTTCTGAAAATCCCAAAAGTTTTCCCTTTTCTCTCTCCTATAAAAATGAAGGCAACAGTGAAATACAAATACCTGTCAAAATAAAAACAAGAGGGCATTTCCGCAGGATGAAAGATAACTGCAACTATCCTCCTCTCCTGCTTCAATTCGCAAAAGATGGCCCGAAGCTTAAGTCTATTTTCAGTGAACAAAAAAAAATAAAATTGGTGATGCCTTGCGTAGATGATAAATATATTATCCGCGAATGGCTGGTATATAAATTATACAACTTGCTTTCACCAAAAAGTTTCAAAGCCCGACTGGTAAAGCTACAAGTGGAAGATGAGAAGAATAAAAAAACGACCGGCCCCTTTTTGGGCATTTTATTGGAAGAAGAAAAACAAATGGCTAAACGTAACCGGTTGACCGATGTTGAAAGAAAGATCAAACCACAACAAACAGAAACTAATTCATTTTTAAAGCTAGCAGTATTTGAATACCTGATTGGCAATACTGACTGGTCCGTCGAATATCTTCAGAACATTAAATTAATTGCCGCCGATTCCATCTCAGTGCCGTTTGCTGTGCCATACGATTTTGACCATGCCGGTATTGTGAATGCCCCATACGCCTATCCTGCCGAACAATTACAGATGAGTTCCGTTAGAGAAAGACGCTACCGTGGTTATTGTATACACGATTTAAAAGTATTTGAACCGGTGCTTGCTGAATTTAACCGTTTAAAAAGCGATATTTATAAGTTATATAGCGGCTGTACCCTACTGGATGAGAAATATACTAAATCAACCATTCGCTATCTTGATGAATTTTACAATACTATCAATAATGCGAAAGCATGGCAAAAAGATTTTGCCTATCCCTGTGATAAAAACGGCACCGGAAACGTTATTATAAAAGGATTGAAAGAAGATTAATTTTGAGTCCTATTTTACTCCCAGATCTGCCTTTCAAAAAAGCAGGTTTGGGCTTATCTTTAACAATGATATTATAAAAAAATATATGACGGTGAGCTTGAGGGGAAAAACAAAGGAAAGGTGCAGAATTCTAAACTTACCCACTACTTAAATCAAATAATGCTGAAACGAAATACCTGTTTAACGATTTGTCTTATTGTGGTAAATTTTCTTGCAGCCCAGCAAGCCAATATTGATAACCTGAAGCAACAGGGTAGCATTACTGCAAATGACACCCTGAGATTAGTAAGTTATCGCAATCTTTCCCGTTTATTTGCAGAAGTAGACCCTGACAGTGCATATCATTATGCCGAGAAGTCCTTACAACTCTCACGGCAGTTGCATTTCAAACTTGACGAAGGAAGTGCATTAAGGGAAATGGGTTATGCTCTTTTGAATAAAGGCAATTACCCCAGATCATTGAAAACTGTTTTATCCGCTATGGCTATTTTGGAAAATCCTAAAAGTGAGGAGAAGGTACTGGTGGGCAAATTCCCCGGTGATGATGAACTTATATATCGTACTGCGAGTCCACATGAACAAAGACTTAGCGAAATTGCTTTCACTCACCAGATATTAGGTGTTTTGTATGCTAATTCAAATAACTATGAGAAAGCATTGGTGCATCACCTGGAGGGTAAACAAAAAGCGGAGGAGTCGGGTAATATCCCACTGCAAAGTATAATCAATATGACAATGGGCAGAGTGTATTTGAATTTGAAAAAACCAGATTCTGCCCTGATCTCCGAATTGCTGGCATATAAGCAAATTATGCAAAAAGGATATACCCGGTATCTCGGAAGTGCATTGCTCAATACGGGGCGAATCTATTTTGCCATGGGAGAAAAAGATTCAGCTATACATTTTTACAGAAGGGCATTAGATGCCAGTAAAAAATATTATTATTTCAGGGGTGTGGCGGCAAGCAACCTGGCGTTGGCTGATATACATAAACAAATGAACCGGCCAGATTCAAATCTTTTTTATATCCGCAATGCCCTGTCTGCAGCTTATGACCTGGATGCTCCTGACTTGTTTTTACGTGCATATACTGCATTGGCTGGTTATTATAAAACAAGTGGCAACAATGATAGTGCTGTAAAATACCAGTCGCTGATCATAAAAATTAATGACAGCCTTTTTAATTCAAAACAAGCACAGGATTTTCAGAATATTGATTTTGATGAAAGACAGCGGCAGCAGGATATTGAAACTGCAAATGGTGCATACCGGAATAAAGTAAGAACAAATATGTTGCTTTTTGGCATTGCAATTTTTTTGCTTATTGCAATCATATTGTGGAGGAATGGTCTGCAACGGAAAAAAGCAAACACATTATTGTCCACCCAAAAGAAAGAGTTGGAAACTACATTAAGTAAGTTACAAGTAACGCAGAAGCAACTGATCCAATCAGAAAAAATGGCTTCGCTTGGAGAACTTACTGCAGGTATTGCACATGAAATTCAAAACCCTTTAAATTTTGTAAATAATTTTTCAGAAGTAAATACGGAATTGATAGATGAAATGAAAGAGCAACTGGCCTTAGATAATAAGCAACAAGCACTAGAGATCGCTAATGACATTAAAGAAAATGAACAAAAAATAAATTACCATGGCAAACGTGCCGACTCAATTGTAAAAGGTATGCTGCAACACAGCCGCAGCAGTACCGGTCAAAAAGAACCCGTAGATATCAATAACCTGGTGGATGAATGCCTGCGGCTGAGTTTTCATGGAATGCGGGCAAAGGATAATTCATTCAATGCAAAATCAGAAACAGATTTTGATACAACCATTACAACCGTAAATGTGGTGTCGCAGGAAATTGGACGGGTAATGCTTAACTTATTTACCAATTCATTTTATTCTGTTTTACAAAAACAAAAAACGGCTTCCGGCGACTTTGAACCAGTTGTTTCGGTTAAAACAAAAATGCATCCCGGGGCAGTACATATTATTGTCCGGGATAATGGTAATGGTATTCCCCAAAGAGTAATTGATAAAATCTTCCAGCCTTTCTTTACCACCAAACCTACCGGTGAAGGCACAGGCCTGGGGCTTAGTATGAGTTATGACATCATTACAAAGGGTCACGGAGGTGAATTGAAGGTGGAAACAAAAGAAGGAGAATTTGCAGAGTTCACCATTATTTTACCCATATAAGCCTTAAATTCATCAATTGAAAATAAGCCAACAATCCACCTAAATAATAACAGATGAAAATTTTAGTAGTAGACGACGAAAAAGATGTGCAGGTGCTTTTTGAACAACGTTTCAGAAAGGAAATGCGGAATGGAGAAATGCAGTTTGTATTTGCATTTTCTGGTGAAGAAGCATTGATGTACCTGAACGAGCACAACCATGAGGCTGTGCTGATACTTTCCGATATTAATATGCCGGGTATGAGTGGTCTCGAACTACTCGGACACATCAAACAAAAATACCAAACCCCTCCTCCACTTGTAATGATGATCACAGCCTATGGTGATGCGGAAAATTATAATACTGCCATGAAACTCGGCGCTGATGATTTTTTAACCAAGCCGGTTGATTTTTCAAACCTGAAAGAAAAATTAAAAGCAATACAGTAATGGCAAAATCCAAGATATTGGTAGTGGATGATGAGGCAGATCTGGAAGTACTCATCAAACAAAAATTTCGTCAGAAAATACGGGAACACCAGTACGAATTCCTGTTTGCCTCCAATGGTAAACATGCCCTTGAGCAACTTGAGTTGAACACTGATGTGGATGTTGTGCTCAGCGATATCAATATGCCTGAAATGGATGGTCTTACTCTCCTTACAAAGATCGGAGAGCAAAATTCTTTGCTGAAAGCAGTAATTGTATCTGCATATGGCGATATGGATAATATCCGTATTGCGATGAACCGTGGCGCATTTGATTTTATCACTAAGCCGGTGAATTTTGAAGACCTGGAACTGACGATGGAGAAAACACTTAAGCATGTGCAGCAACTCCGGGAAACAATGAAGGCTATCAAGGAAAATAATATTCTGAAGATGTACGTGGATGAAACCGTGTTGAACTTTATGGGTAGCCGTGAGTTTGAATCTTCACTCATGGCGAATGAAACAGTGGATGCCACCGTAGCATTTATTGATATCTGCAGTTTTACCACTATTAGTGAGAACGAAACACCCGATAAAGTCGTACAGCTGCTAAATAGCTATTTTGATGTAATGGTAAAAGAGATAATTGCACAAGGCGGGTTCATAGATAAATTTATTGGTGATGCAGTAATGGCGGTTTTCCGTGGCGACTATCATCTTGACCGTGCTGTAGATGCCTGCCTTACTGTAAGAAAAAAAGTGCAGGAACTGCCAGGTATAAATGGAGAAGTTTCTTTTGTACCAAAAGTTTCTATTGGGATCAACAGTGGGGAAATGATTTCTGGCAATATTGGTTCGGCCACATTAAGAAGACTTGACTATACAGTGATTGGCGATACTGTGAATACAGCACAACGTTTACAAACCGCAGCAAAAGAAAACCAGATCATCATAAGTGAAAACTCTTACGAAAAAATAAAAGAATCTTTCAGTTGTAATAAAGTGGGTGAAGTGAATTTAAAGAACAAGGCCAATCCCCTGATCATTTATGAAGTAATGGATTAATAAAAGCCGAGAATAAAAAGATGAATGCAAACGGTATTTTCAAAAAAAAACTGACCACTTCTGAAATTTTACAGGATGCTGCATTTATGATTGCGGGTTCGGTAGTAGCCAGTTTTGCTTTAAAGAGCTTTTTGGTACCTAACAATTTCTTTGATGGTGGCGTAACCGGTATTTCACTACTCGTTCATCATGAATTTCATCTTAACCTGGCCTTGATGATCATAGCCTTTAACTTGCCATTGGTACTTGTCAGTTATTTTTCCGTAGGTAAAAGTTTCGCAGTTAAAATGTTCCTGGCAGTTGTCCTCCTTGGCGTCAGCCTTCAGCTTTTACCTGAATATGCTTTAACCAAAGACAAACTACTTATCTCGATTTTCGGAGGAGTATTCCTGGGCATCGGTATCGGTCTTGTGATGCGGGCAGGTACAGCGTTGGATGGAATTGAAGTGTTGGCTTTATTTACTTTAAAGAGGACATCATTTACTATATCTGAAATTATTCTTGCTATCAATGTTTTAATATTTACCATTGCTGGTATTGGTATTGGTATTGAAAATGCCCTTTATTCAATCCTCACCTATTTCTGCGCCACCCGTTGTATTGATTATGTGGTCGAAGGCTTACAGGCTTACACCGGTGTTACCATTATTTCAGGCAAGAGCGAAGAGATAAAACATGAGCTGGTAAATAATCTTGGAAGGGGGATAACAGTTTACAAAGGCGAAAGAGGTTTTTTACCTGGCAACTTTGAAGTAAGCGCAGATTGTGATATCATCTTTACAGTGATCACCCGTCTTGAACTAAGAAAGCTTAATAATCTTGTGCATGAAGTAGATCCCAAGGCATTTGTATTTGCCAATACCATTAAAGAAGCATCAGGCGGTATACTCAAACGTAGACACAAGCACTAAAAACCCAGAACAGATTTTAACTTCGGATAGCCGGAACGGCTTACTGGTACTTTGGCGCCGGATTTTAATACAGCTACATGATTGTCTTTCTCATAGGGGTCAATTCTTGTGATCTGGGAAATATTAATAATGTAGGACCGGTGTGAACGTACAAATTGGTTAGCATCTAGTACCTGCTCAAAGTGGCCCATAGTTTTGCTTTTTAAAAAATAGCCATCCTTTGTATGCACTTTTACATAATCATCGGCAGCTTCTAAATAAAATACTTCATGAGCCGGAATGATCTTTATTTTACTTCCATCCTTTATAACGATACGCTGGGCCTGCGCTGGAGATAAAGATGCTGTTTCCAACAAATCTTTTGTAGACTCTTTTGTTGAATCAGCCTGCTGAAGCCATTTTGCAATTGCTTTATCAAATCTTTCCTGGTTGAAAGGTTTTAATAAGTAATCTATTGCATGTGCTTCAAAAGCTTTGATGGCATATTCGTCAAACGCCGTTGTAAAAATCACTGCCGGTCGTTCATCAACCAGTTCCAGCATTTCAAAACCATTGATCTTAGGCATTTGTATATCCAGGAAAATCAAATCGGGTTTATGTTGCTGAATAGCTTTTACACCTTCAAAGCCATCACCGCATTCCTGTGACAACTCGAGTTCAGTATGCTTTTGTAAATATTCTTTTACAATGCTGCGTGCCAGCGGCTCATCATCTATTATCACTATTTTATACATGTTGGGGAATTGTTACTGTTGTTGTAAAGATATTTTCTTTTGCAGTTGTTTTTAGCAGGTCATTTCTTGCAAACAAGAGGAATAATCTTCGTTGCACTGATTTTAAACCAAATCCGGTACCCTGCTGCGGTGCCGAGGTTTCAGGATCAAAAGGATTCTGCACTTCTACTATTAGTTTGTTGTCCTCGTTTTTGGCAGAGATAATGATAATCGTTTCTCCCATTGTATCATACAAGCCAAACTTGATCGCATTTTCAACAATTGGCTGCAATAATAATGCAGGCAGTTTTAAATTTTCAGCCGATTCATCCGTATTAACAACTGTTGAAAGCCGGTTTCCAAATCTTACCTTTTCAATATCGAGATATAATTGCAGGTATTGCATTTCTTCTTTCAGATTCACCCATTGCTGTTCTTCTTTTTTTAATGTGCCCCGTAAAAAATCAGACAGTTGCTGAACCATTTTTCTTGCTTCTGCCGGCCTTACCCCAATCAATGCATTAATGGAATTTAAACTGTTGAATAAAAAATGTGGTTGTAATTGCTGTCGCAATTTAAAAAGCTCAGCATCTTTTGCCAGTTTCTCAAGGTCCTGTTTACGTTTACCTCTTTCATCCTGCTCTACACGGTTGTACCAGATCACACTCATCAGGGCAATGCAGCCAATAAACAAAAAGTAAAGGCTGATACGTATTACGACTGAACGATCAAAGAATTCTGAATAACCATGATTATGAATTAAAAGACCTGTGAGCTCCAATCTTGTTAAAATAATAATGATAGCCGTAAGAAAAACACACCAGGCGAAAAGGTGAATAAATCTTTCTTTCTGCGGCATATAATACCTCAGTGTATTTAACAGCAGCAAACTTGCCAGCAATAAATGGATCGTACTGACTAATGCATCTATGATCGCTATTTCAAAACTGCACCCGTACCATATCATTAATGCAGTATGATCTCCGATTATAACCAGCCAGACTATTCCGAAAAAGATCCTGACCCGTGAAGATGATAACGGAGATACTGACATAGTCTTTAAAGGAGTTGCAAAATTTGATGTGATTCGGATTGAAGAATGCTGGCAGCTTTTCGGTTGACCGTTTCAATATAAGCATCGGCATTTCCTCTTTCTTCGATCCTTGAGTAGAGTTCTGCGCCGTCGATCATTTCACCTAATTTATAAAGCTCGGCAACATTTATAAATTTCCATTGCACCAGTTGCCGGTTTGTATTCATAAAAATTTCTTCTTCCCGTACACCGGTTAACTGGGCTTTATGAAAAGCCTCTTCTTTATTGGCAGCTTGTATTAAACGAAGTTGCTCGTCAAATTGTGCATCATCGGAATTAGTTCCCGATAAAATGCGGTAAACAATTTTTGCTAAATACCAATTCATAATGCAGATGGGGTTTTATGTAGATGGTTTATCAGAAATTCCGAATCTCTATTCCGGCAAAAATGCTGGTGCCTTTCAGCAGCAAAACTTTTCCCGGATTAATTGAAATATTTTCCAGTGAACGCTTATCCTCGATGCCTCCGAATATGGCAATGATATCTGATTTCACATCCCAATCGGAAGGCACAACGATCTTTGTTCCGCCGAATATCTGGGTCATATCCAATATTACTTCACCTTTAATATCTGCCTGGCTGAAGTTGAGTTCCGTTCCGCCCATGATATTAGTAACATCCCCCCCTTTAAAATTCTTGGAAAGCACATTTTTCTTTATACCGCCAAAGATGGAAGTAGTATCTAAAATATCTTCACTGGAGTTTTGTGTTTCATCAACAACCTTCGCTTCATCTACTGTGCTGAAACCTGTCGTTTTTTTTTCAGTATTCTTATTTTCGCCCCACCATTGCCGGCGGCGTGGCCTGAATATAAATGCAAGACCAATTATGATTAATGCAGATGGCCATATGAATTTGCGTAGTTCAATATCCGGAACAATATAACCGGCAAGAAATGCGCCGCCGATCAGCATTAAAAAAAACCAGCTGAAATTACGAAACCCACATTTTACGCCACTAAAAAAACCAATCACGATAAGTATCATTGGCCAGGTAAACAGCCAATGTGGTAATGGTACTGCTACTGCTTTTAATAATGCTGCCACTCCAATGATAAGGATTATAAGACCCGTCCAGATATGACCATGGCTGTGATACCGCTGCATCTTAGTTTCCCAACGCTGTCTTCTTTCTTCCCAACGTTGCTCTCTTCTGTCCCATCTTTTATCAAACTCTGACATGCTATTTAATTTAACCCAAAACTAAGTTGTGAGTACTGAACGGTCAATGGCAGATGGGTAATAAAGGGGTTGTTTCCGGTAAATGGTAGTAACCTGTCGGTGAATGGGATATAGGAGTTAAAGATTTGACTCCCCAGATTAGTTTACGAAGAAACTAAGAAAGTGAAGCAGCCATCTCTAAACGGTACTGCTGTTGTTTTTCCTTCATGCAGGTAAACAAAAAACAAGTAATAAAAGGCATATTGATGATCTCGTTCTTGTAACGGATAGCAACCGTACCGCTTACATATGTTTCAGTGGAAGAAGTATCAACAGCTTTTAATTCAACCGGCACTGCAGCATTGCTGTAGCCGATATCAATTCTGCGTTCAGCCAGTTTTTCTACAAGGTCTTCCAGTAGCTCCGGCTTATCAAGTACGGCGGTGATTTGAAGTGGCTTTTTCATAACCTGTGCTATTAGCTTTAATTATTCCCGTTTCATTCCTCTTCTGGTTCTCTTCTCAAACGGTTATTGTACTTATGTACGTATATAAGATGTCTCGATAACCGTTTAGGTTAAAAAAGAAATGTGAAAATTCGCGGCTAAATAGGGAAAGTACGAAGTAGAAGTTCAGAGAAACTCAAACCGGTCACCATCAAACAGGCCTTTATCGCTTAGTTTAAGATGGGGTATAACAAGTAAGGCCATAAAGGAAAGGGTCATAAAAGGAGCAGTAAGCGTAGAACCTAATTCTTCTTTTACCATTTTATCGATGGCTGTATAAGCTTCAGCAACTTTGTAGCCGTCTTCATTACTCATTAAACCTGCAACCGGCAGTCCTAAAACCATTTCCTTTTTATTACTCACTGCGCTTACACCTCCTTGTTTTTCTATCACCAGGTTTACTGCTTTGCAAATACTTTCATCATCAACCCCAACAGCAACAATATTGTGACTGTCGTGAGCAACAGAGGAAGCGATAGCTCCTTTCTTTAAACCAAAATTTTTAATAAATGCTTTTGCTATGGGAGCATTGCTATAGCGATTCACCACCAGAATTTTTAAAATATCATTCCCCGGATTACTTTCAATTAAATCAGTCTTTACAATTACCTCATTTAAAGCTCTTACTAATTTATTCGTGATAAGTTGACCGTCCAAAGCTTCAATAACATTTACCTGTTCTATGTTTTCTTCTTTTCCATATTTATTTACCAAGTATTGAAAATCGGTGACTTCTTTTTTACTACAGGAAAAATTATTTATTATCCCTGACTTCCCGCTTTCAATTTTCGATTTTCCATTTTCAGCAACTAACCGGCCATTAATAAACGTTTTCACCACTTCAAACTTTTCAAGATCCTTTACTATAATAAAATCTGCAGGGTCTCCTTCCTTTAATAAACCAATATTAAGCTTGTAATGTAAAACCGGGTTCACACAAGCAGCACTTAATACTTTATATACATTTATACCCTTCGCTACTGCTCTTGCACAAAGCTGGTTTATGTGACCTAGCACCAAACTATCCGGGTGTTTATCATCGCTGCAAAACATCATTTGATTGGGATACTCATTCAGCAGGTCGATCAATGCGTCAAAGTTTTTTGCAGCGCTTCCTTCACGGATGATGATCTTCATTCCATTTTGCAGTTTATCTAATGCTTCTTCTTTGGTAAAACATTCATGATCGGTCGTTATGCCTGCAGCAATATATTGTTTTGCCAAATCTCCACGCAATCCCGGCGCATGTCCATCTACAGGTTTTAATAAACGATGGGCTGATGCGATCTTCTTCATCACTTCTTCATCTTCATTCAGCACACCCGGAAAATTCATCATTTCACTCAGGTATTTTATTTCATCTCTTTTTAAAAGTTCTTCAACATCATTTGAATCTAATGTAGCTCCCGCGGTTTCAAAAATAGTAGCGGGTACACAACTCGGGGCACCAAAATTGAATTTAAATGGAACTGTTTTCCCATTTTCGATCATAAATTCCACTCCTTCCATTCCGCAGACATTTGCTATTTCGTGTGGATCGCTGACAGTACTTACAGTCCCATGTACCACTGCAAGCCTTGCAAACTCTGAAGGCACCAGCATGGAGCTTTCAATATGAACATGACTGTCGATAAAGCCAGGAAGAATGTAACCAGATGCCAGGAGCCCGGAACCGGGAGTTTCCTTAATAGAAACAATCTTTCCATTTTCAACTGTAACAGTTGCTGGATAGATTCTGTTTTGATGCACATCAACCAAATTGCCATTTATAGAAAAGGAATTCATTACAGCCATTTAGATAAAGGTAAATCCTTAACTTCAATACATTAACACCAATCACATGAGAAAATTAATTGCAACGATTGCTTTTATCAGCATTTCCATTCTTGCTTTTACACAAAACCAAAAAACAGCAACTCCTGCACCAGCTGCTACAACTAATGAAGAAGATCAGCTATTCAAAAATGTAAAATATCGTCTTATCGGACCATTCCGCGGCGGACGAAGTGGGGCGGTTGCAGGCAGCTATAAAAACAAGAATACATTTTATTTCGGTGCTACCGGCGGCGGCGTCTGGAAAACAACAGACGGAGGTAGCAACTGGATGAATGTTTCAGATAAATATTTCGGAAGCACCATAGGTGCTGTAGCCGTTGCGCCAAGTGATGAAACTGTGATCTATGTTGGCGAAGGAGAAAACACCATGCGGGGAAATGTAAGTGAAGGCCTCGGCGGTATGTGGCGTAGTGATGATGGTGGCAAGAGCTGGAAAAATATTGGTTTGAAAGATGGCCGTCATATCATTCGCATTGTTATTCATCCCAAAAATCCTGATATAGTTTGGGTAGCTGTAATGGGTCATTTGTTCGGGCCCAATGATGAACGTGGTGTTTATAAAACAACCGATGGCGGTAAAACATGGAAGAAAACTTTATTCATCAATAATCAAACAGGTTGCAGCGATCTTGTAATGGAACCTGGAAATGCAAATGTTTTTTATGCAGGTATGTGGCGTTTGATCAGAACACCTTATTCTTTAGAAAGCGGTGGCGATGGAAGCGGTTTATGGAAAAGTACGGATGGTGGAGAAACATGGACAAATATTTCAACAAAAAAAGGTTTGCCAAAAGGAACATGGGGTATTGTAGGTGTTGCAGTGGCTCCTTCTAATACTGATAAAATTTATTCCATCCTGGAAAATAAAGATGGTGGTTTATATATGAGTGCTGATGGTGGGGAAACATGGACACTTACCTGCAGTGATAATAATATCCGTCAGCGGGCATGGTATTACACTAAGATTTTTGTTGATCCTAAAAATGAAAACAAGGTTTACTGCCCCAATGTAAATTTTATGCGTAGTACTGATGGTGGCAAAACATTTCAATCAATTAATACACCCCATGGCGATCATCATGATCTCTGGATCGATCCTGAAGATGGAAACCGGATGATCGTTGCTGACGATGGCGGCGCACAGGTTTCATTTGATGGTGCCAATAACTGGAGTACTTATTTAAATCAACCCACCGTACAGGTATACCGTGTAAGTACAGATAATGCGTTTCCTTATCGTGTATTAGCACCGCAACAGGATAATGGTGCTTTTCGTATTCGTAGCAGAACTTATGGAGCAGCTATTACTGCAACAGATATGGAGAATGCCGCCGGAAGTGAAAGTGGTTATATAGTTGCTGACCCGGAAAATCCGGATATTACTTATGGTGGTAATTATATGGGACTCTTACAACGGCTCGATCATCGTTCTGGCGAAAGCCGTGCTATCAATGTATGGCCAATTGATAATATGGGTGCTGGAGCTGATGCAGCTAAATATCGTTTTCAATGGAACTACCCGATCTTCTTCTCTCCCAATAATCCTAAAAAATTATATGCAGCCGGCAATCATTTGTTCGCAACAGAAGATGAAGGAAAGACATGGCAGATGATCTCCCCTGATCTAACTACAAATGATAAAAAGAAACAAGCATCAAGCGGCGGACCAATTACACAGGATAATACTAGTGTTGAATATTATTGTACCATATTTTATGCAACTGAAAGCTGGATGGAAAAAGATCTATTGTGGACTGGCAGCGATGATGGTTTGGTTCATGTAAGTAAAGATGGTGGTAAGAACTGGGAAAATGTAACACCGAAAGATTCTCCGCAGTGGGTTATGTGGAATTGTATAGAAGTGGATCCATTTAAAAAAGGAGCAGCTTACATTGTTGGCACCAGGTATAAGCTGGATGATTTCAAATCCTATATCTATAAAACAGAAGATTACGGTAAAACATGGAAGCTCATCGTAAACGGAATTAATCCTTTGCATTTTTCAAGATGCCTGCGTGCCGACAGAAAAAGAGCTGGCCTTTTGTATGCAGGTACAGAATATGGAATGTATATTTCTTATGATGATGGCGCCAACTGGAAATCATTTCAATTAAATCTTCCTGTAGTTCCTATAACTGATCTTACCATCAAGAATAATGATTTGATCGTTGGTACTCAGGGAAGAAGTATTTATATATTGGATGATCTGACAGTGATACAACAAAAGAATACTGATGTACTAAATAAAAACCTGCATGTGTTTAGCGTAAACCCTGCATACCGTATGCCCGGTGGTGGCCGTCGTGGTGGTGGCGGTGGTCAGGGCGGAGGTACAATAGCGAATGCAGGCATGAACCCTCCAAACGGGGTTGTGTTTAATTATTACATGAAGAATGCAACTGATTCAACAAAGATCTCAATTGATGTTATGGATAAGAATAAAAAGTCTATCAAAACATTTTCTACTTCCTCAAAAGAAAATAAAATTGATGTGTCCAAAGGAATGAACCAATTTGAATGGGATATGAACTACCCTGTTGCAGAAAGAGTGGAAGGCTTGATCTTATGGAATGGATTTATTGGAGGGCCAAAAGCAGCCCCAGGAAATTATTTTGCAAAATTCAAATCGGGTAATGATTCAACAGAAGTTCCGTTCACTATTCTTGCTGATCCTAATTATAAAACAACACAAACAGAGTATGATGAACAGTTTAATCACCTGATCACAATCCGTGATAAATCATCTGAAATAATGAAGGCAATAAAAAATATCCGTGAGGTACGTCAGCAGATGAATGATTTCAGTTCCAGAGTTGGAAAAGATCTGCCAAAAGAAGTAAAACAGCAGATCGATACTGTAAATAAACAAATGACTGCTGTAGAAGATGCACTGCATCAAACTAAAGCAAAGAGCGGACAGGATGTATTAAATTACCCCATCAAGCTCGATGATAAGCTATCCAGTATTTACAACGCTGCGTCAGCAGGACAATCAGGTCTTTCAAAACAAACTAAAGATGCTTATGCAGAGTTAGCTCCTTTGATAGATGAACAACTGAACAAATTGAAAAAAATAATGAGTGAGGATGTTGTAAAATTGAATCAAATGATTCATGAAAAGACATTACCTGTGATCGGGGTGAAGAAAGAATGAAAAAACTAAATAAATAGAAATTTGCTTACGCAGCCGGTTGATGAGTTAGCCGGCTGTGTTCTTTTATCCACTGTGGACTATACTTCTTTGTACGTTCCTTCATTAGTGCAATGGCTTCTTCTTCGCTGGCAAACATATTATTTATGTTCACCAAGTTTTTCGCCAGCTTATCATAGCGTTTTGTCATCAGCCATAAAAAAACATGCAGGTAATGAATACCATCGAAAACGAATACTTTGGTTTTCGCAAACTCATCCTTGTGTTTTAAAAATTCGCCAGGAATATCTGTGTAATGTAATGCAGGGCGCAAATGATGCACTGCATGATAGCCGTCGTTCCAGCAAGTATGATTATATTTTGTATTGATGCAGTTGATCGTATTTTCTTCCGGGTCTTCTGTATGAATAAAAGCATGCTGGGCCCAGTTGCCGAGCATCATTACTATACGGGCAAAAACAAATGGGATGATAAATATCCAGAGAGTTGCCTGCAGGTTTACAAAGCACATACCAATGCAAAACAAGTAAAAAGAAATTTCGCCAAAACTCAGGCGCATGTAAAATTTCTTCCATTTACGATTGAAGAGGTACATAAAGGTATCTCTAAAACCTAAGGTCAAAAACCGGGAAACATATTGTATAAATCCCCAGAGACTATCACGCTGATAACGCAAAGTACTACTGCCATCATCCGGCATATTATTCTCCACATGGTGCATAGCCATATGATGTACAAAATACGTTTCAGGTGTATGACCAAAGAATGGACAAATTGCCCAAACAATCCAGTCATTGATCCACACATATCCTTTTTTAAAAAATTTCCTGTGACTGATACAATGCAGCATTAAGCCAAATCTGCCTTTAAAATATAGTTGTGATACATAGAAATAGGGCAGATAAAGCAACCACCAGTACCAGCCTTGCAATAAAGGAGTATATAATATTACCGCAGCGGGTAGCACTAAAATATGGATGGCCGTTAATAAATGAATAAAAGGTAAATCCCTTGGATCATTAATATACCGGAGCCAGAATTTTTCGTACCAGCTATAAGAGGTTTTTGGAATGTATACCGGATCTGTAATGGTGGTCAGCGATTTCATGAAATACTACTACTATTAATTTTTGCAATGATACGCTTTCTTGAGTTTCCCGGGAATGATTAAAGTCTATGAAATTATATGTTTCCGCTAATTTCTGCGTATTTATTTGTCAAAGCCTATTATTTAACGGGTAAATGTTTGAAATAGTGCCTTTTTATACTCTTCCGTTTTTCTTTGTTTCCCCATTATTTAGTTAAAAAATCTAACCCTAATAAAGTACCGTATATGATAGCAAAGATTTTTTAGCGGTAACAAAATTTAACCCCTTAAGAAACCGAAACAATCCTTCTCCCTTTGAAATAATGGCTGCTTAATCCAGTTTATTCCGGTGTATTAAGCAACTCCACAATTCCGGAATAGTTAATTACTCAAAACAAAATCAGTTATGAAAAGAAAAATTTACGCTTCCATCATGCTGGTTGCAATGCTCATTAGCGTATTTCCTTATGGAGCATTTGCATCAAGCCATCGTGAAGCACCATTAATTTCAAATGATCCGCTTGCGGATAATACAGACCTGTATGCTTTTCGCAGCCCGGACAATCCGAACAAAGTAACCATCATCGCCTGTTATGTTCCCGGGCAATTGCCACAGGGAGGTCCAAATTATTATTCGTTTGGTGAAAACATCCGTTATGAAATTCACATTGATAATAATGTAGCCACTAAAGGTGATGATATTGTTTACCGTTTTACGTTTGACCAGAAGAATGAAGACCCCACAACATTTTTTAATATCCGTTTGGGAAAACAAAACCTGAAAACCACTTATACTTTGGAAAGAAGTGTGAATGGTGGAAAGAAATTCAGCACTATTGTTACAAATGGCGTTGTTCCTCCACCAAATATCGGCCCTCGTTCTATCAGTTCCCCCGTTGGTTTGAATGCGCCTAACTATGAATCGTTGATTCAAAGTGCAATCACAACAGCCAGCAGTGGTGAAAAAGTTTTTTGCGGGACTTCAGATGATCCGTTTTTTGTTGACCTCGGTGGCGCATTTGATTTAGGTGATGCTCCCCGTACGACAGGTACACAATCAATTGATGGTTTGAAATGTCTGAATGTTTCAACCATTGCTTTGCAAATTGATATTTCAACTTTGCAAAAAGATGGTAAGTCAGCAGCACAGGCAGCAAATATCCTGGATCCTAATTATGTAATTGGAGTTTGGGCATCTGCAAGTCGTCAAAAAATAAGAGTATTGAACCCGGATGATTATTATGGAACTGAATCACACCAGGGTCCATGGGTACAGGTATCCAGATTAGGTATGCCATTAACAAACGAAGTTGTGATTCCAATTGGTAAAAAAGATCTGTGGAATGCATTGACTCCTTACCAGGATCTGGAATACCTTAGCACATTCGGAAAATATTTTTACAATCCTGAACTGGGACTGTATATGGATGATGCATTGTTTGGTGGTGCTGTACCAGCTTTGGCTCCATTACGTATTCAGAAAAATTCATTAGGTGCATTTGGTTTTGGCAACACACAAAATGGATTGTATGGATTAAAAGGCAATCCTGCACTTGCAGGTACTGCATTGGATGATGCAATTTTTGGTAATCTTCTTTTACCTGCGGCAAATTCACCGAGGTCTGTTGATCTGTGGCCAATTTTTAATACTGGCGTTCCCAATTTAAAACCTTATCAATTGGCTACTGGTAAAGGTGGTAATCCGTTAGCAGCGGGTAAACCTTTTATCAATAATTTTTTACCCAATGGTGGCGATATGTTGCGTTTAAATATGGCTGTGCCTCCAACACAACGTAATAGTGCGGCTTTCAGTAATCTTGGTATTGTAAATGCAGCAGTACTGGGATTAACTAATCCTGCTTACAATGCGAATACTTCTTTACAAAACATCCCGAACATGGATGGCTTTCCTAACGGAAGAAGATTGGAAGATGATGTAGTTACTATTGAACTTCAGGCGGTAAGTGGTATTGCACTCGCAGCAATTGGTTTGTGGTATGATGATTTTAATGGTAGTAACCCAGTTACGCAAGATCTGCTTGATGTCCTTACTTACAACGCAGGTGTAACTGCAAATGATGCGCCCCTGAGATCACAGTTTCCTTATGTAGCTGCTCCATGGGCAGGTACACATAATTGTGATTGCAATACACCGTCATCACGCAACAATAACACAGGCATTTCTCAGAATGCTGCTATGGCAAAATCAAGCAGCACTTTAGGACTGGCAGCCCCTGAAATGAACCTGGCAGCTTATCCTAATCCAGGCAATGGCAACAGCACTATTAAATACAGTGTTGATGCTCCGTCACAGATAAAAATAACAGTAATGGATATGCAGGGTAAATTGATAAAAGTGTTGTCAGATAAAAAACAAGAAACAGGTGTATATAATGTTCAATGGGATAATGGAAGCCTTACTGCAGGAACATATCTCGTAATTGCATCGAAGAATGGTGTAGTAAAACAAACAATTAAAGTGGTAAAAAATTAAATCCATCCTTTAACAGGTACGCGGCAAAGCGTACCTGTTATTTCCGACAAACATAGAACCAATAAAAATTACGTTATGAAAAAAAGATTTTTACTCGGCGGCCTTTCCTTTTTATTCCTTGCAGGAACTGCTTTTATTGTTTTAACGAAAAACGAAAGCAAAAAGAAACCGGGAACAAAAAGCTACGGTCTGCTACCACGTCCAACCGCCCTGAATCATACACAGGAGTGGCAAATAGTAAATGCTAAAGTCACTACGCTGACCAAAAAGACTGAAATAAACAGTAATGATATAAAATCAATGCTTGCAATCGCAGGTATTTATATGCAGGAGGCAAGGGTAACCGGTAACTACGCTTACTATAATGAAGCGGCGATGCAGCAAATTAGTTCTGTGCTTGAAAAAGATCCTGAAAATTTTGAAGCCCTGAGCTTTAAAACGACGATACTCTTATCAATGCACAAGTTTGAAGAAGCACTTGTAATAGCAGAACAATTAAAACAGAAATTTCCTTATAATGCTTATGTGTATGGCATGCTCATAGATGCGAATGTCGAGTTAGGAAAGTATGAAGCTGCTGTTGAAGCCGCTGATAAAATGATTTCCATTCGACCGGATATCCGTTCTTATTCCCGTATTGCTTATTTAAGAGAAATACATGGTGATATGCCCGGCGCTATTGAAGCAATGAAACTAGCTGTAACCGCCGGCGCCCCCGGTGATGAGAATACAGAATGGTGTCGCATACAAACAGGTAAATTATACGAGCAATGGAGCAAAATGAAAGAGGCAGAAATGCAATATGCTATTGCTTTAAATAACCGTGAAAATTATCCTTACGCCTTAGCAGGTCTTGCAAGAATTGCAACCACAAAAAAAGATTATACAAAAGCATTATCATTATTTCAACAGGCTGATTCAATTATTCCCGATCACACATTCAAAGAAGGTATTGCCGAAATATATAAGTTGACTGGTGAAAAAGAAAAAGCATCGGCTCTAGCATCAGAAATCCTTACTCACATGAAAAAGCTTTCTAAAACGGGTAATGAAGATCATGAAATGGCTCATGCCTATGTAGGGGTGAAAGATTATGACAAAGCCCTGGAATATGCACTGAAAGAATATAACCGTCGGCCCGCCAATATTGAAGCAAATGGAACCGTTGCAAAAGTGTATGTAGAAATGCAAGACTATAAAAATGCATTACCGTTTATTGAAAGAGCTTTAAGCACAAATAATAAAAACCCAGAGTTGCTTTCTTTAGCAGCTTTAATTAAAGAGAGAGTCCGCAAATAACAAAACTAATAGAGTTTTGAAATAACCAATAAAAAGAAGGCCACACAAGTGGCCTTTCTTTATTGTTGTAGTTTTGAATCTGATTTGATTTTTCTTACCACCGTCGTTGCCCCACCATTCAATGTAAGATCCATCGGTTTATTTGTTTTCCATGCACCTCTTGTAAAATCAGGCACATCAACAGATTTTGATTTTGAGGCAACAGATTTCTGGCTTAAATGAAATATAGAACTCCATGATGCTCCATCATACACATTCTGGTCAAGCGGTAAACCATTTCGCAAACAATCGATCAATCGCCAATCCATAATAAAATCCATACCCCCATGTCCGCCTACTTCTTTTGCTATTTCTCCTATGTGTTTTACAATTGGTGGTGAATAAGTATCAACTAATTTTTTCATTTCCTCTTCTTTAATCCAACTATGACCAAATGCGATCCGCTCAGGTCCCGGATATTTTTGGGCCACCCCTTTTGTACCACTTACCAGGTGAATTCTTGAATAAGGACGAAGTGTAGATACATCATGCTGCAGCATGATCGACTTAGCACTATTGGTACGTATCAATGTTGTATTCATATTACCTCGATAAGGTTTATCAACATACTCCTTAAAGAAATCATCCTTCGCAGTCATTTCTTTTGCAAGGTTATTCAAAGTAAAGTCATTTGTACTCATACTTACCAGGTGATCAAACTTATCGCCCCGGTTTATATTCATGCATTGCGAAATTGGACCGAGGCCATGTGTTGGATACAAGTTTCCGTTCTTCCCGATATTTTCTTTTAGCCGCCACATATCTGCGTAAGCTTTCTTATTAAATAACCAATCTCTGCTTAGATCATGTATGTATGCGCCTTCGGCATGAACAATCTCACCAAACATTCCCTGTCTTGCCATATTCAATGTAAGCAGTTCAAAAAAATCATAACAGCAGTTCTCCAGCATCATGCAATGTTTTTTTGTTTTCTCAGATGTTTCTACTACCTCCCAACATTGATCAATTGTTTTACCAACATTTACCTCAGTGGCAGCATGCTTACCATGCTTCATTGCATATACAGCGACAGGTGTATGCAGATGCCAGGGAGTTGGTGTATAAACCAGATCAACATCATTGCTTTCGCATAATGCCTTGTATCCTTCTTCACCGCTATATTCTTTTGCTTTTGGTCTTCCCGCTTTTTCCAGTGTCTTTTGCGATTTCGTTACACGGTCAGGATATTTATCACACAGTGCTGTTATTTCAACTCCATCTATATAACTTAATCTTGATACCGCTTCAGATCCACGCATACCTAAACCAACTACACCGATCCTTACTGTGTCCAGTTTTGGTGCAGCATAGCCGCACATATTAAATGTTTGCTTTTCATTTTCATAGGAGCCAATACTATTAATAATATCTGCCTCATCATTTTTTACATGGGCTAAAGCAGGTAAAGCTGTTATTGCGCCTGCACCTATACCGAGGTTGCGGAGAAATTTTCTGCGATTAGATTTCATATAACAATTAAATTTTTTGTAATAAAACAGTTGCGAAAGCCTGTAGACCTTCTTCTCTTCCCACAAAACCCATTTGCTCTGTCGTAGTCGCTTTTACTGAAACATCTTTTTCCGTTATATCAAGAATTGAAGCGATGATTTTTTTCATTTCGGTTGCATGGGCCTTAATTTTTGGGGCCTCAAGACATACAGAAGAATCAATATTCACAATTCTATATCCTTCATCGGATATTAATGTGAAAGTTCTTCTTAAAAGTATTTTGCTATCAATATTTTTAAACTCCGCTGATGTGTTAGGAAAATGAATACCAATATCTCCCAGCGACAAAGCACCAAGCATTGCATCACAAATAGCATGTAATAATACATCTGCATCGCTATGTCCCAAAGAACCTTTATGATGCGGAATTTTTACGCCGCCAATCCAAAGCTCCCGGCCTTCCACCAACTGATGATAATCGACCCCAAATCCGATGCGGTAAGACATGTATTATTATATTATGCAGCAAATATCAGGAAAGCAGGGATTGAAGAAATGTATTTTGTAAAATAAAAATGTCCCGCCAAAAGCGGGACATTTCAAATATCGAAGTCACTTTGTATTATTCTTTTTTAGCACTGGCATCAAAATCAAACAACACAGAGAAACGCAGCGTGTTGGAAAGTGGGTTGCGGTTTACACCACTTCCTGAAGGGATCAGGTAGCTGAAGTTTAAACCAAATACATTATACACTACACCCAGACCCATTGTGAAATAACGACGGTTACCTTTTGTTTTGTCTTCATGAAAATAACCTGTGCGGAGAGCAAACTGGTTCTTATACCAATATTCAGCTCCGATTGAAAACTGGAATTCTTTCACTTCTTCACTCATGCCACCTGGTGCATCACCAAATGAACTGAACCAGCTACCGATAACGCTTTTACTACGATAATCCTGAAGTGCAGCTGCATCTCCTTCAGCAGGAGGAGTTGGTACAAGTAGTTTATTGAGATCAACACCAAAAGTCAGTTTATTATCTGCATTGAAATTTTTTGTGTAAGTAGTACCTAAACCGAGGTTCGCAGGAATGAAATCTTTTTGAGTTGCATTGCTGGTATAAGAAATTTTAGCCCCCAGGTTGTTCAAAGCAGCGCCAAATGCCCAGCCATCACCTGCTTCATTCTTACCATCAAGGTAATAACCAATATCAGCTGCAACAGAAGTTCCTGTTTGATAAGTAGTACTTCCTACAGTGATATTATTTGCGAGGTTTGAACTGATGAATTTCAATCCAACACCCAAACCTGATTTTTTGGAGAGTTTTCTTGAATAACCGATGTCAAAGCCAAACTCCCTCGGGCGGAAGCTTCCAAATTCATTACCGAGGTTATCTGTAAACTGGATATTACCTAAACTAAAATAACGAAGCGATCCGGTAATTGCGGACTCTTCATCAAATTTGTAATAACCAGAAACTCCGGCAAGATAAACATCGTTTACAAGGTCTTTCAGCCAGGGAGTGTAACTGGCAATCAATCCTCCTTTTGAAGTGTTGAATGCGGTTTTTCCAATGTTCCAGAAAGATGAGCTTGCATCAGGTGAAGTAGCCAGTCCCAAATCACCCATACCACCGGCACGGGCATCAGGGGAAATACGTAAAAAAGGTACAGCGGTTGTAACAACGTTAATTGGCTCTACGGAAGGTTGTGCGGTAGCAATTCCTGAAAACACACATAAGAGCAGAATGACAGTTAGTTTTAAAGCAGTGGTTCTCATTAGTAAATTTTTATGGTTGTAAATATAAAAGTTTTGGTTATTCGACGAACTAAAATATTGAAAATTATTAAACTAAAAAATTACAAGTTTTCCTATCGTTTGTTTTTTATGGTTGTCTGGTGAAGTTATTTTCAACCTGTATAGATAGACTCCCCTACCCACTTTTGTGCCATACTCATCTCTACCGTCCCATTCCACCTCACAAGAACGGGTACCCTCTGTATTTATTGTCTGGCTCAATGACTTAATTATTTTTCCAGTCACAGTAAATACTTCAATCTTTACCTGCAAATTTTGACCCGGCCGGTTATGCTCAAACCAGAATTGTGTCTTTGTGGTAAATGGGTTCGGATAATTCAAAACCCTCGTAAGAACGAGTTCCTCATTATTTTCCACCAAAAACTCCAGGATATATTCCGATGAGTTGTTCAGATTGTCCCACGCTTTTATTTTCAAAGAATGATGACCCTGCTCAAGAAAAGGCAACTGAAACCTTAGCACACCCTGTCCATAATTGTCAAGATCGCTTTCAAAAAAATCATTCAGGATAAAAAAGTTATTATTGTTATTATCCAGTACGGCAACAATATCATGCCCTATCGCTGAACCGGTAGTATTGATACCAGATGAATCTTTCAATTTTACGATCAGCAGCGGGCTTTGATTAGTGATGCTTCCATTCACAAACTTTTCATCGTTAAGCCATGCTTTTATTTCCGGCCCGAAAATATCATTTGAAGTCCCGGTACCGGAGCCACCAATTATAAAATCATTGAAATAACCACCTGCATCTTTAGTGCTGTCATTTGCATAAAAAGTCATTTTACCATTACCAAATTGAAAATTGATGTCCTTAGGCACTTTGAAATTCAGGCTGAATCTGCCTGCGCTGACGGTGTTTTTTCCTTTAAATAAAAAAACATTCTGCGAACTGAATGAAACAGCTGGGCTCGATGGGTCATTTGCTTTTGTAGTTACTTGCTGGGGCTTGTCATAAATGCTGGTATAAACAAAACCATTGAACCCCGCTTGAAGATTTCCCGATAGGTCTGTTATTTCTGCATCTAAGGTTATGTTTTCAGTAGCGCTAAGCGTATCGGTCTGCGTTGTTGCATGCCCGTTTATACTCACTACTTTTACATTTAATTGTGGAAATCCCAACCGCATGGCGGGATCTCCCAGTAAAGTGAACTTACGGTTATTGATGAAATCACCCGACGACTGATATGTAAGGTTCTTCGTTATCATTACTGCCTCCCCCAAAGTTTTGTAATTACCGGTAACATCTGGCAAAAGAGCTGTTGAGAGGTAGTTATTGTTTAGTAAGCGGTTGCTGGAAGAAAATACTAGCCTCGTAGTCGTCATCAAAGCAATGCCCCCGGTATTCGGTCGCAGCAAAATATTTTCTCCGATCGAACTGATCAGGGGATTATCATACGGAGCAAAATCGCAGGTGGCTGTAACGAATAGGGGTAATCGGTATGGATTATTCCATCTGTCAATAATAGTTTGATCGAGTATTACTTCTTCTGCAAGCCGACGAAAACCTCCGTGACCGGAATAGTTCCAGATAAGCGTTCCTGTGTTTGTGGTATTATTGACAGCATCATTTGCCTGCGGGTAAGTATCAATACCAGATCCGTTTTGCTGGAGGTAGGCATCGAGATAAATTTTATTAATGTTCAGTGCAGAATCCGTTGTTGAAACAGTTGTAGAAAAAATTTCTGCATCCTGCAGGTGCAGGTTCTGGTCTTCATCATCGGCAATAATTGTGTAAATATTTCTCCAGGGGCCAAAACTTTTACTGTCATAATAGGCCAGCACCTTTTCAACAAAATTTTTCGCTTCTGTTTCATTTTTTGCTGGCACCCTGCCAATCCCTACATCAAGAAGGTTAGTTACAATTGCTGAATTGATGTCCTCGTTATCATCCAGGAATCCAAAAAAGTCATCGGAAGTATAAGTAGAAAGCGGATCGAGTGAGATCACACTTTCATAAGCGGGTAAAAAGTTTGTATTGCCTGTTATCCTGTTTTTATAATCATACGACGCATCGCCAAAAAGCAAGACATACTTTAGTTTGTTCTGTGGTTGGTTTTGATATTTATCAAAATACATTTTAATAAAATCCCGTACCGAAGTTGGATCGGGGCTACCACTGCCAAATTCATTAAATACCTGTTCTGCTGTAACCACTTTTACCCTGTAATTATTTTTTTGTTGATGGAACTGAGCCAGCCTGTTTGCCTGCGTAAGAAGAGAAGAATATGTAACGATCAAATAATCGGCCGGTGAACTGTTATGCAAATCCTGGTTACTGATCTTTCCAATTGATCCTGGTCTTAAAAATTCAGTTCCGGTAAAACATATGTACTCCCTAAGCCTGTTACAATTGTTTACAAACCTGAATGTGCCATTACTGAAATTGCCTTGCATATTTGCCGGATTCAGTGGATTGGTAATATCCCAAACCTGTAAAGATGTGTTGGTATTTGAAATGCTAAACTCCCCAATATTTCCATTTGCAACAGATAGCCAATCCCGGAAAAGCAATTGATTAATTCCATTCATTGAGAGATTTCTGCGACTGAAGAATTCAAACGAGTTCAACCAACCTTGTGCATTAAAGCTATTTGGTACAAAACTATAGCCAACGAAAATATTGTTTTGCGATACAACAGTAGATGCTGATGCCGTCGCCTGCTGGGCAAACAGATTATATTGCGAACTGCCAACCGGCAATACATTTATCTGTTGCAAAAGCTGGTTATTGAGCTTTACATCAAAGCGGCTGGAGGCTCCTACTGACCGGGCAATGCAATTTGTAACCAATGTGGCTGCACTGTTGTTTAAAATATTGGGAATATTAAAATCAAAATTCCGGCTTAAACTTCTCCCCGGCATATTTGAAAACTCTTCTCCATACCATTCTTTCCCGCTTGCCAGAAAATTCACTGTATCCAGTTCATGATAATACCGGTCATTGAAACTATTAATAGAAATATTTGTTGCTTGACTGTTATTGACGTTTTGAATTCTTTTTCCATTGCCGCCAATTGTGAAAAAGTAAAATGATTTATCCGAGTATATATTTTGCTGATGTTTGAACAGCTTATTTGTAGAATCTTTAAGCCATGAATGCGGTCCGCTTGCATAAAAAAGAAAATAATCTGACCCATTCAGCACGCCGTCTCCCCCGTCGACTAACATGATTGCGTTCTCCTCAAGGTCATCGGATCTGGATATATTATTTGCCTCAGCCAGCATCTCGCCACCGTTGCCGAAAAGCCGGATGGAAGCAGATGAAATATTTTGTGTATTCACCCCCAAAGAACCCAGAAAAACCATGTCGATCTTATAAATTCCTGCTTCTTTCACAGAAAACTCGAACCATTCACCCTGTGATAATACCGAGTTGGACTTATAAACCCTTTGAGCTAAGCTATTTAAGTTAATAAAAGATAAGAAGATATAGAGGATGATTTTGCCTGGCATACCGCTGCAATTTCAACAAATCGTAGGAAAACTCCGGCAGAAAAAAGGTATTTGTTCTATAAACGCTTTTAATCAAAGCCACTATATTCGCACTAGGCTAGGGTTAATTCTTTTCGAGGTGCAATATTTTATTCCGGCCTGCGTTAAATTAATTCCAATTCAGAGGTTTATGCAAAAAACTATCAATTTGAAAAACTTAATCATCCTAATTTCCTGTGCCGCATTGCTGGCATCTTGTAAAGGAAAGGGACTATTCGCCAAGAAAAAAGACAAGTCTGATGTGACTGGCTGGAACTACGATGATAAAAATCGTGGTGGTTACCAGGTAGCAAAAGCAAAAGAACAAAACACCGGTCCCGGCCTTGTGCTGGTACAAGGTGGTACGTTCACCATGGGTCAGACAGAAGAGGACGTAATGGGTAACTGGGATAATATTCCCCGCCGTGTTTCTGTTCCATCATTTTATATGGACAAAACAGAAGTTGCCAACGTTCACTATCGTGAATACCTGTACTGGCTTAATAAAGTTTTTGACCCAACAGCAGACCCCATCAACCAGAAAATATTAGATGCTGCTTTACCCGATACATTAGTATGGAGAAGTGAGCTTTCTTATAATGAGCCTTTGGTTGAATACTATCTCCGTCACCCAAGCTATAATTATTATCCTGTCGTAGGTGTAACCTGGAGACAGGCACATGATTTCTGTTTGTGGAGAAGTGACCGTGTGAACGAAGGTATATTAATGGATAAAGGTTTCATCAATGCCCAGGCACACCTTAACGGTCAAACCGGTGCTGGCAAAGATGGAAACTTTACAACAAAAGCATATCTGCTGGGATACGATCCTCCGCCTCCGGGAAAAACAGCAACTTCTAAGAAAAATAATCCTTTAAAAACAGCATCTGGTCAGCCTAGAACTACCGTAACGTTTGAAGATGGTATCCTGATGCCTGATTACAGGCTGCCAACTGAAGCAGAATGGGAATATGCAGCTTATGGTCTGATCGCAGAAAACCCCCGCCCAAGTACTAAGGAAGGAAAACGTGGTGAGGAGTTAGCAATGAATAAACAAATTTATCCCTGGTCTTCAAAAATGACCGGCCTGCGTGATTCACGTCATGGAAGCTGGCAGGGTACTTTCCTTGCAAACTTCAAACGTGGTAATGGTGACGTAGCTGGTACTGCAGGCGGTTTGAATGACCGTGCATTCTGGACATCAGATGTAAAATCATTTTATCCCAACACTTTTGGTTTGTATAATATGGCTGGTAACGTGAATGAGTGGGTAGCTGACGTATTCCGCCCGATGACTAACCTTGATGCGGATGATGTAGCTACTTATCGTGGTAACCAATACAAGACCTTGAAAGTGGTTGACCCTAATTCAACAGATGCTGCATCGAGATATGAAAAAGACAGTACGGGTCGTGTAGTAATGAGAGATGTTACAGATGCAGAAAGCAAAAACAGGAGAAACTATCAGCGTGGTAATGTTATCAACTATTTGGATGGTGACTCATTATCAACTGCAAGCTATGGTTATGGTAAAACAACTTTGATCAGTGATAAATCAAGAGTATATAAAGGTGGTAGCTGGGCTGACATGCCTTATTGGCTGAGCCCTGGTACTCGCCGTCATCTTGAAGAAGAGCAATCATTAAGTACATTAGGTTTCCGTTGCGCAATGGACCGTTTGGGAAGTGCAGAAGGTAACAAACGCAAAACAGGTAACTGGTACAAAGAAAGAAGGCAGAAAAAATAAACCTTGAATAACAAACAAAACCCCGACATCATCGTCGGGGTTTTTGTTTTATTGTTATCCTGTTCCGATAGCTATCGGAATTATTGAAGGATTACATTTGCAATATGCAGATTGAAGAACTCTATAAAATTTATCAGCAATACCCTTCTGTACAAACGGATACAAGAAAGCTAAAACCAGGTGATATTTTCTTTGCTTTAAAAGGAGATAATTTCAATGGTAATGCTTTTGCAAAACAAGCTTTGGAATCTGGTGCTGTCTATGCAGTGATCGATGAAAAAGAATTTGAGATCCCGGGTAAAACTATTCTAGTTGAAAATGTATTGTTCACCTTACAGGAATTAGCCAAACAGCACAGACAACAATTTACGATCCCATTCATTGGAATAACAGGCAGTAATGGAAAAACAACAACGAAAGAACTGATCCATGCAATTCTTTCATCAACTTATAAAACTTATACAACCGAAGGCAACCTAAATAATCATATTGGCATTCCACTTACTATTTTAAAAGTAAAGAAGGATGCGGAAATGGCTGTAATTGAAATGGGGGCCAACCATTTGAAAGAGATCGAAGGCTATTGCAAATATGCGCTGCCCACACATGGTCTTATTACGAACTGCGGCAAAGCACACCTGGAGGGCTTTGGCAGTGAAGAAAACGTAAGAAAGGGAAAAGGTGAATTGTTTGATCACTTACGAACACTTACTCACGGCCATGCTTTTGTAATGTGGGATTATCAATATTTACGGGAAATGAGTAAGGGTATTAGTGGAATCATAAAATATGGAACTGAAGAAAATGACCATGTGATAGGAAACGTTTTTCAGAATGACCCTTTTCTGCAAGTCAAGATCACACAGGGTCTTGAGAACACAATCATTTCAACTCAATTGATTGGTGAATATAATTTACCTAATGTGCTGGCTGCAGTAACTGTCGGAAAATTCCTTGATGTGCCGGAAGCTAAAATAAAATCAGCTATTGAAAATTATACACCTTCCAATAGCCGATCTCAATTGACTCAAAAAGGAACTAATAAGATCATACTGGATGCTTACAATGCAAATCCCAGCAGTATGAAACTGGCGATCGAAAATTTTGCAAAACTTAATGCCGAAAATAAAATACTTGCGTTGGGCGCCATGGCGGAATTAGGAGTTGAAAGTTTAGAAGAACATAAAGCAATCGTAAAACTTATCGGGCAGTACAAATGGAAAGATGTAATATTGGTTGGTGGTGATTTTTTAAAAATTGATCACCCCTACATAAGTTTTTCAAACAGCAATGAAGCAAAGCAATGGTACATGCAACAACAGTTTGAAAACTCCAGCATACTGGTAAAAGGAAGCAGGAGTATGCAAATGGAAAAACTAATACAATAAGCTGAAATAAATTAATGGAGATCATCGGCTATATAGCAGCAATTCTTATCGGTGTTTCATTAGGCATGATTGGCGGAGGGGGTTCCATCCTCACTGTTCCGGTACTTGTTTATTTATTCAATACAGATCCCGTGCTTGCCACTACCTGGTCTTTGTTTATTGTAGGAGTAACAAGTTTAACCGGTGGCATAAGGGCTTACACAAAAGGAAAAGTAGATTTTAAGTCTGTCTCCGAATTCGGTTTCCCGTCTATCCTTTCCATTTTTATTACCCGGCATTTTTTATTACCAGCAATACCCGATACTGTTTTTACCGTTGGTGATTTCGTAATGACAAAAGGTAGTTTCCTGATGACCATTTTTGGTCTGCTTATGTTTATTGCTGCAATTCTTATGATAAAAAATGAATCTGGTAAAGACAGCATTAACAGCGATCTTCCACATCATCACAATCAACATGAAGTATTATACCTGATCTTATTGGGGTTAGGAGTTGGATTAATAACGGGTTTGCTGGGAGCTGGTGGCGGCTTTCTAATTATCCCTGCATTAGTGCTTATAGTCGGTTTGCCCATGAAAATAGCAATCGGCACCTCGCTGATAATAATTGCAATAAATTCTCTTTTTGGGTTTTTATTTAGTCTTAAACAATTTGAAATGAACTGGAAAATCATTTTACCATTTACGGCAATAGCCATTATTGGCATATTTGCAGGTAGCCGTTTTTCAGAAAAACTTACAGGCGATAAACTCAAAAAAGGTTTTGGCTGGTTTGTTTTGATAATGAGTGTTTTTATTATTATCAAAGAGGTATTTCTGAAATAAGAAATTCACCTGCGGCTTTCTTAATATCTTTAAGTAAATAAATTTTACAATGAGTTTTATTGATTGGATAAAACAACCCTGGCCCTGGTATGTAGCCGGGCCTTTGATCGGGCTTACTGTTCCGCTCTTATTAATTCTTGGCAATAAGACCTTCGGAGTTTCATCCTCACTGCGGCATATATGTGCAGCCTGTGTACCTGCCAATATTCCATTTTTTAAATACGATTGGAAAAAAGAGATCTGGAATTTCTTTTTTGTAGCCGGAATTTTGATTGGCGGAATATTAACTGCACAATTTTTTACGAATCCCGATGCTGTTGCTATTAATCCAAAACTGACAACTGAATTAGCAAGCTATGGTGTAACAAATGCAGGAGGCTTAGTTCCCGCAGATCTATTTAACTGGCCTGCATTACTGAGTTTAAAAGGTATTATCCTAATTGTTGCCGGTGGTTTTCTCGTTGGTTTTGGTACAAGATATGCCGGTGGTTGTACAAGCGGCCATGCCATCATGGGCATCAGCAACCTGCAGATTCCTTCTATTATTGCCACTTGTTCTTTTATGGCGGGTGGATTTATTGTTGCCAACCTGGTGTTGCCTTTAATTTTAAAACTCTGATCTCATTTTGCTATTATGGAAACAAAAGAATTAATACAAGAACCTAAGAAGATAAAAGCAATTGATACGAACACTGATTTTGAAGTTCGTTCAGAACATGCAATGTGTGTCAACAATTCTGAATTGGATAAACCGCTCTGGTCAAATATAAAGTTTAGCATTACAGGAATTTTATTTGGTATCATCCTAGTAAAATCTGAAGTCATTTCCTGGTTCCGAGTACAGGAAATGTTCCGCCTGCAGAGTTTTCATATGTATGGCATTATTGGTTCTGCTATTGCAGTTGGCATGTTGAGTATTTTTTTGATCAAAAAATTTAATATTAAAACGATAGACGGAGAAACGATAAAACTGGAGCCAAAGAAATTTAATAAGGGACAGATATATGGCGGCCTTATGTTTGGCTTTGGTTGGGCATTGACAGGGGCCTGCCCCGGACCTTTGTTTGCACAGATAGGAACCGGTGCTACTGTAATTATTGTTACTTTATTTTTTGCAATACTTGGTACTTGGGTTTATGGAAAATTGAGAAATAAATTACCCCACTAAAAAAAGTGTAATGAAATTTCTTAAAGAAAACTGGCTACCTGTTTTATTAGGATCTATCATCGTGGTGTGGATACTGATGCAGTTTTCATCCCCTGCAAAAAATAATATGATGATGGCATTTGCCGATAGTTCTGCATGGGTTGGACCGGGTAAATACCAAATACCTGATACTGATTCCGGTAAACTAATTGCATACGGAAGAGATTTGATTGAGAACACTTCAAAATATTTAGGACCGAAAGGCTCTGTTTTACAGATCACCAATGGCATGAATTGCCAGAACTGTCATTTGAGTGCAGGTACTATACCCTGGGGAAATAATTATGGCGCTGTATCATCATTGTATCCTCAGTTCAGGCCAAGAAGTGGTGGCTTGGAAACAATTGTAAAAAGAGTTTCTGATTGTATGGAAAGGAGTTTGAATGCACCGAAAGCAGTTGACAGTACTAGCAGGGAAATGCAGGCCATCATTGCTTATATGCATTGGCTAGGCCGAGATGTACCGAAAAAAACAAAACCAAAAGGAAGCGGCATTATGGACATTCCTGTTCTTGACAGGGCTGCTGATCCAAAGAAAGGAATTGTGGTTTATACAAGTAAATGTCAGCGTTGTCATGGTGCAGATGGATCGGGACAAAGAAATACAGAAGGCACAGGTTATACATATCCGCCTCTCTGGGGAAATGATAGTTATAATACTGCTGCGGGTTTATTCAGAATGTCAAGATTTGCCGGTTATGTAAAAAACAATATGCCTTTCGGTGAAGTGAATTATCATGCACCACAGCTAACAGATGAAGAAGCATGGGATGTAGCAGCATTTGTAAACTCACAACCAAGACCCGTGAAAGTTTTTAAAGAAGACTGGCCGGATATTTCAAAAAAACCATTTGACCATCCTTTCGGGCCATTTACAGATGGCTTTAGCGAAGAGCAGCATAAATACGGACCATTCAAGCCGATTAAAAAAGCAAAAGAAGAACAGGCGAAGACAAATAAATAAATTGATCCATTATCATCATGTCAGATAAAATTGAACACTTGCAAGATTGTACCTGTGGCTGCCATTCTGATGAAAAAGAAATTACTGATAGCATAGCAGAAGATTCCAATATTAAAAGCCGTCGCGATTTTTTTAGAAATGCAACTGCTTTGACGGCCGGAGCAATCATCCCTCCTGCCCTTGCAAATGCAACTCCCGGTGATACTTATCGTGAAAATGAAATGCAGAAAAACAAAGCTGTGCAAAATGGAAAAGCACAGTTTTTTTCGTTGCTGCATACAAGTGATATACATGCTCAACTTTATACACATGATGAATTCTTTTTTGAAAATGGAAAACCAGTTTATAAAAAACGCGGAGGTTTTGCTGTATTGAAAACAATGCTCAAAACATTGAAAGCAAAAAATCCTGCTAATACTTTGATCATTGATGGCGGTGATTGTTTCCAGGGTGGTGGCGTAGCTGCATTAACAGAAGGAAAAGGAATTGTTCCGCTGATAAATAATATCGGTTATGATCTGATACTCCCCGGTAACTGGGAAGTAGTATATGGAAAGGAAGTGATGTGGCATGATCTCGGCGGCTATAACTCAGCTAAGATCTGCGCAAATATGTTTCATGATACAACTGATGAATATAAAGGCGAATTGATCTTTCCTCCTTACTGGACAAAGATGATCGCAGGAGTTAAAATTGGATTTATTGGTTATAATGATCCGCTTACTCCGAAACGCCAGTCTCCGGCTTACAGTGTAGGTATTCATTTTACAAAACCCGAGGTAAACGTAACCAAATATGTAAAACTCCTGAAAGAGTATGAACAATGTGCAATGATTTTTTTGGTAACACATATGGGACTTGCACAACAAGTCGATCTTGCAAATAAGATTGAAGTAGCAGGTGTTGATTATATTTTGGGTGCGGATACACATGAACGTATTCGAAAACCTATTGCTGGGAAATATGCAAAAGTTACAGAGCCCGGCGCATTTGGTTCTTTTGTTGCAAAGTTGGATGTCGTAGTTGAAAATGGAAAAGTGAAAGACAGCAATTATCAATTACTTGATGTTGATCCCGAAAAATACAAACCCGATGCAGAGATGGCTGCACTCGTTGAAAAAATAAGAGAACCTTATAAAAAAGAGCTGAATAAAGTAATTGGTAAAACAAAAACCAACCTCGTAAGATATTATGTTATCGAAAACCCGATGGATAATATGCTTACAGATGCACTGATGTGGAAGTTTAAAGATCACGGAGTAGATATTGTACTCAGCAATGGTTTTAGGTTTTGCCCGCCACTGGTTACAAATAAAGTCACCGGCACTGCCGATATCACCAATGATTTTTTATGGAGCATGTTCCCTGTAAACAGTGAAGTGAAAATGGGTGTAGCAAGCGGACAACAAATATGGAACTGGTTAGAAAAAGAATTGCATAATGTATTTTCAAAAGAACCGGCAGATCGTTTTGGTGGTTGGGTCGTTCGCTTCAAAGGAATGGAAATAAATTTTACAACAAAGAATGAGATGGGCAAACGACTAAACTGGATAAAAGTAAATGGTGATCCTATCAATCCTGAAAAAAATTATTCTATTCTTGCCTGCGAAAGAGAAGGCGACCCGTTTGATATGCTCTGTCGGATGGAAAACGTGACAAAGCCGGATAAGCCCGGATTCAATATGCATGATGTAGTACGGGAATATCTTGCAGTTCATTCTCCAGTTGCGCCGGCTGTTGAAGGCCGTGCAACTGCTACCGATGCGCCGGCAACTTTATTATCACAATTAGAAGGATACGACTATGAATTCATTTAAAAAATAAGCCATGAATAAATTCTTATTATCAATTGCATTATTAATTGCAGCGACTAGTTTAAATGCACAGTCAGAAAAGTATAAAATTGTTTTCGATCTGAACGACGGGGATACTGCCACGCACAGCACTGTACTTCGTCAATTCAATAATGTGCTGAAAGCTGCACCCGATGCAGAACTTGAACTCGTCTGTCATGGAAAAGCAGTAAATATGTTTGTGAAAGACAAAGTATATTTTGAAGAGAAAATAAAAGAATTGAAATCAAAAGCAACTGTGAGTTTCAAAGTCTGTGCAAACTCACTGAGGAGATTCAATATTGATAAATCGCAGATAAGTGACCTGGCAGAAATAGTGCCTGTAGCAATTCTTGAATTATCGGCGAAGCAAAAAGAAGGATGGAGTTATATCAAAGCAGGCAATTAAACAATCACCTGCTTTGATGAAAATATTTTATCCGGCGAAAATATATCCGCAACCATGATCCTGTGCCCTGCCCAATGCCCATACACCAGATGGTACAGGTTGAATACCCGGAAGTAATCCACTCATAAAATCTTTTTTCACATCTTCATGTTTCAGGTTCATTGCAGCTGCGGCTGCAGCACTATAAACATTGATTGCTGCAGCACAAACACAGAACATTACCCCACTTGACTGTAACTGATCAACACCAATTAAAAGTTCACCAACACCAGGAATTTTATAGGCCCCTGGTTTGGGTTTCCAGAAAGGATTTCTTGTAGCAGGTTGTTTTGTTTCAGGATCATTTGCTTCAAACATTTTACCCAATTGATATTTCTCCCAAAGTCTGTCTTCCATGGCATACCCGATAGATGAATGACGCAGCACCACAACAACACTACAATCTTTTCCACCAGAATTAGTGGCTTCATTTGTAAGTAAAAAAACCCGTGGCCAGGCAAAGGGATATATCTCATGCGGATGTGGCGAATCAAAAACAATTCGATGTTTACCACTAATTTTTTTAAACATCTCCTCGGGATCATCAAACGGTGGCGATGATATTGAGGGTTCATCAGCAGCAAAACTCTCTATAGATGGGGCGATGCTTGCAATACCAGCCGCAGCACCTGCAGCGAGTGTGCCCAGGAAATTACGGCGGTTGGCAGTTGTCTTAAAGTCTTTGGAGTCCATAAAATAAATTTTGTTTAAGGAATCATTTCAAAAAAGCCACTTAAGCTACGAAAAATTTTAATTCGGGAAATTTTTCCGGAAATAATTCGTAATTTTTTTATCCAAAATATTCAGTTATGAAGTCTCTGTTAGTTGTTGCCACACTGTTAGTCTTATCAATAGACAATTCCGCACAATCAAAACCTTACAATATTGTTTTCGACATCACAACCAGCGACACAGCCACTCATGCACGGGTTATCCGTTGGTCAAAAGGGATCCTTGAATCGCATCCGGATGCAAAAATTGAAATAGTATTTTATGGCCGGGCCCTTGATATGGTAGTAAAGGGTAAATCAGTTGTAAGTGCCGATGTAATTAAACTTGCCACTGAGAAAAAAGTGACTTTCGCCGTTTGCGAACACGCCATGCAGGTTTTTAGCATTGATAAAAGCCAGTTACTCAACGGAGTAACAACTGTTCCAGACGCATTATATGAATTGATAATCCGCCAGCAAGAGGGTTATGGCTACATTAAAGTGGTCAATTAAAATCAAAGAGTAATAACATTCATTTTCGTTTACAGGCACATGATTGTAGGGCAACGTATTCGGTTACCTTTGCAGCATCATGAAATGGTTATTGAATAATAAATTAGTGATAGTTGGAATTATTGTTGGTTCAGTAGCTGGCTTTATTTACTGGAAACAAGTAGGCTGCACAAGTGGCACCTGTATGATCACTTCCAAATGGCATAATAGTACAGGCTATGGAGCTTTAATGGGCGGTTTACTATTCAGTATATTTCAAAAACCTGTGAGAAAAGATAAAGAAACGAAATCAAGCGAGAATGAGTAAAGAACAAAAATCAAGATCTTATATTTCTTCAGTAGTTGGTTGCAGATGCCCGAGATGCAGGGAGGGAAAACTTTTTCAGCTACCACTAAATCTTAAACTGAAGAATGTTTTAAAGATGAACAAAGAGTGCCCGATATGCGGGCAGCCGACCGATATTGAAGTAGGCTTTTATTACGGCACTTCTTTTGTTAGCTACGGTATAACTGTATTTCTCAGCGTTGTTTCATTTATTGTTTGGTTCTTAACGATCGGTATTTCAGCGTATGATAATCGCTTTGTTTATTGGTTGATCTTTAATGCAGTCTTCCTGCTATGCCTGCAGCCCTGGCTTATGCGTTTCTCCCGCAGCCTCTGGATCTCATGGTTTGTAAAATATGATCGCGATTGGAAAATCAATAAAATAGATGAGACCAGTTTGGAAAGAATAGTAAAAGAAGAGATGGGTAATTGGTAAGATTTAAATACTAGTTTGATCTTTTAGAATCCTGTTTTAAACGTTCTTATTTTCCTACGCATATTAAGAACTTGTGTAGCTTGTTTCCGGCAGGCCTATTATAAATTCTGACCCAATACCAATTTTACTCTTAGCAGTAATAAATCCACCATGCTTTTCAATAATTTTTTTACAAATAGATAGACCTACGCCTGTTCCTTCAAATTCATGATAACTATGCAGACGTTTAAATACCCTGAATATGTCCTCGGTATATTTATTATCAAAACCAATTCCGTTATCCTCGACGGTTATCTTATAAAAATTTTTATTAGCGGTATGCTTTATAAAATTTGATAGCTCTCCTGGTTCCATTTTTTCCGATTTAACGTTAACGACCAGGTCCTCTTCTTTCTTTCTGAATTTTATTGCATTACTAAACAGGTTGTAAAATAATTGCTGCATTAATCCGGGTACTACTGAAACAACAGGCAAGTCTTCGCAGAAAATTTTGGCATTATTTTTTTCAACTTCCACTTCGAGTTCTGCCAACGCATTTTTTATTAATTCTTTTAAAGGAATTATTTTAAAATCATTAGAACTCACAGTATGCCTCGAAAAATCAAGCAGGTTGTTGATCAGGTTTTGCATACGTTTGGAAGAGCTGATAATTTTGCCAAAGTATTTTTCACTATCCGGATCAAACTTGTTGTTCCTTAAAATTTTATCGCTAAACACCTGGATCTTCCGTAAAGGTTCCTGCAGATCATGTGAAGCCATATAAGCAAATTGATCAAGTTCCTCATTCATTTGTTTCAGGCTTTCATTGTTAGATAACAGCTGCTCATTTAAAAGCTTTATCCTCACCTCAGAAGCTTTTTTCTCTTCAATTTCTTTTTGTAAAAAATCATTTGCCGCCAATAGTTTTTTTTCCTGGAGCAGGAGTTGCTGATTTTTGGTATACAATTCAACAAAGACAGCAACTTTTGCCCTCAACAATTCCGGGTTGATAGGTTTATAGATATAATCAACCCCTCCCATCCTGTATCCTTTAAAAATAAAGTCCTCATCATAACTATGAGCTGTAATAAAAATAATTGGGATGCTTTTCAGTTTATCTCTTTCATAAATGATCGTAGCTGTTTCATAACCGCTAAGATCAGGCATCCGTACATCCATGAGTATAATGGAAAAATCATGATCACTCAGCAATACTTTAAGTGCCTCCCTGCCCGAGTTGGCTTTGACAATATTGTAACCATCCTTTTCAAGTATTGCTTCTATAGACGTAAGATTATCCGTCCTGTCATCGACAACAAGAATTTTAGCAGCTGATTTTGGTGGTGGACTTTGCATTTATTGATTCAATTATTTGTACATCCATACTCTCATCAGTGATAAAAGTTGATCGACTTTTACAGGTTTAGTTATATAGTCTGAAGCGCCGGCTTCAATACATTTTTCACGGTCGCCTTTCATTGCTTTAGCAGTTACAGCAATAATTGGCAATGTTTTATTCTTGTGTTCCCGACGTATTTTCTGCGTTGTTTCATATCCATCCATTTCCGGCATCATGATATCCATTAATACAATATCAATATCGCTATTTTCATCCAGTATTGCCATTGCTTCCTGCCCGCTTTCTGCGGTTATCGTATGAATATCATAACGCTCAAACGCTGTAGTCAAAGCAAACAAATTTCTTACATCATCATCTACTACAAGCACTTTCTTATGAGCCAATATGTCATTCTTTGAACGCAGATTCTCTATCAGTCTTCTCTTTTCTGGTTGCAGATCTTTATGATCAATATGCAATAACATTACCATTTCTTCCAGCAAAAGATCAAGGCTATTTACGTCTTTCAACAATATTTTATTTGAATACTGTTTCAACTGGCTTCTTTCTTTAGGTAAAAAATCTTTAGCTGAATAGATCAAAACCGGTGTCATCTGCAATTTACTTATTGTACTGATCTCTGTAACAAGATCCAGTCCGCCGATATCCGGAAGCATATAATCAACAATTATACAATCATAATGATTGTTACGTATCAATTGAATTGCCTGCTGCCCGGTTGTAGCAATTTCAATACTAATAATGTCTTCGTTAAGCACTTTTTCTATTTGTGAGGAATCAAGTTCATTATCTTCTATTAACAATACTTTCCGTTCTTTTTTCTCATTGAACTGAACGATATCATTAAAAAGATTATTTAATGCTTCTGTATTGAGTGGCTTAAGCTGAAAACTTCTGGCACCCCGTTGCATAGCAAGTAGCCTGTTTTCTTCACCAGAAATAAGATGAATCGGAATGTGCCTGAAATTGATATCGTTTTTAAACAGGTCAAGTACTCTCCAACCGCTTGCATCTGGCAACTTCACATCAAGAGTTACCGCAGTAGGATTGTATTTATTTACAAGATCGAATACATCACCAAAATGAGTGGCTACAACAACTTTGATATCCAACTCATGTGCTTTTTCGATCATTATCTTTCCAAAACGAACATCATCTTCAATTACCAATACAACTCTGTCATTTGCCTGTATATTATTTCTATCATCACCAACTTCATTGATAATTTCATTCAATGCATCCAGGTCTTTTGTTTCATGTACTTTAATAGTAGGCACTGATTGAATGGCCGCATCAGAAACACCTTCGGCCAATTTATACTCACTCACCTGGAGATTACTTTGTTTTTCTCTTTTTGCTTTTGCAGGATCATAATCAATTGGCAGGAACAAAGTGAATGTACTACCTGAACCGACCTCACTTATCAATTCAATTGAACCACCTAACAGATCTGCAAGTCCGCGGCTGATCGATAATCCAAGACCGGTACCTCCATATTTGCGGCTGGTAGAACCTTCTGCCTGCTGGAATGCCTCAAAGATGATATTCTGTTTGTCTCTTGAAATACCAATACCTGTGTCTTTGATCTCAAATGCAACAACTTTTTGTGCATTCAATAAACCAGGATGATCTTGCTTCCAGTTTTTGTTTGCTTCATAAATATGCAGCTTAACTTCTCCTTTTTCAGTAAACTTAAATGCATTCGACAAAAGATTTTTAAGGATCTGGTTAAGACGTTGAGCATCGGTTTCCATACTTGACGGCAATTTCGGATCAAGATCAATACTAAATCGAAGGTTTTTATTTTCCGAGATGTGCTTAAATGTTGTTTCAACAAAATTGGCAATATCATGGAATTGTAACTTAACAAAATCAGTTGAAATATAACCTGACTCAATTTTAGATAAGTCAAGAATGTCATTGATCAATTGGATCAGGTCATCACCACAACTATGAATTGTTTTTGCATAACTAACTTGTTTCTCATTCAGATTACCATCATGGTTCTCGTATAATTGTTGCGCAAGGATCAACAAAGAGTTTAATGGCGTACGCAACTCATGCGACATATTTGCAAGGAACTCAGATTTGTATTTTGATGTTAATTGCAATTGCTCTGCTTTTTCCTCCAACGACAACCTTGCTTCTTCCACTTCCTTGTTTTTATCTTCAACTTCTTCTTTTTGTTTTACCAGCAAGTGAGCTTTATCCTGCAACTCCTCATTTGTTCTTCTTAATTCATCTGTCAATGATTGTGATTGTACAAGTAAACTTTCAGTTCTTGTATTTGCTTCAATAGTATTTAACACGATACCGATACTTTCTGTCAACTGGCTAAGGAAGTCAAGGTGTGTTTCGCTGAAAGTATCGAAAGAAGCAAGTTCGATAACAGCTTTTATTTCCTTTTCAAATAATACCGGTAGTACAATTACATTTAATGGGGAGGCCTTACCAAGTCCTGAGCTGATCTTTGTATAGCTCTTTGGTACGTTTGTTAAAAGAATTCTTTCTTTTTCCAATGCGCATTGCCCAACTAATCCTTCGCCTAGTGAAAATTCGCCTGATTTTTTTACTTCTTCGCCAAATGCATAAGCTGAGAATAATTTTAGTTTTTGATTTTTAAAACTATCATCTTGCTCAAGGATATAGAACATACCTTTTTGTGCATTTACCACCTGCGCCAACTCTGAAAGAATACGACGTGTTACCGTATTCAGATCTTTTTGCCCCTGCAACATCTGTGTAAACTTTGCAAGGTTTGATTTCAACCAGTCCTGTTCCTGGTTACGCAATGTTGTTTGCTTCAGGTTTGCGATCATCTGGTTGATGGTATCTTTCAATTCTTCCACTTCCCCTTTTGCTTCTACACGGATCATCTGTGTCAAGTCACCTTTTGTTACAGCAGATGCAACATCGGCGATATTACGAACCTGTGTTGTTAGATTTTCTGCAAGCTGGTTTACGTTCTCAGTTAAGTTTTTCCAGATACCTGATGCCCCGGGCACACTTGCTTGCCCACCCAATCTTCCTTCAACACCCACTTCACGGGCAACATTTGTTACCTGGTCAGCAAACACGGCAAGTGTATCGATCATTTCATTGATCGTATCGATCAATTGTGCAACTTCACCACGAGATACAATGGAAAGTTTTTGTTTTAAGTTACCAGTCGCAACTGAGGTTACAACTTTTGCAATACCCCGAACCTGGTTGGTAAGGTTGGAGGCCATCATGTTCACTGAGTCTGTCAAATCTTTCCACGTACCTGCCACACCCTGTACTTCTGCCTGGCCTCCAAGTTTACCTTCGGTACCAACTTCTCTTGCAACACGGGTCACCTCAATAGAAAATGAATTCAACTGATCCACCATCGTGTTGATCGTATTTTTCAAATCGAAAATTTCTCCTTTTACATCGATGGTTACTTTTTTAGTTAAGTCACCAGATGCAACCGCTTTTGTTACTTCGGCGATGTTTCTTACTTGTGATGTAAGGTTACCAGTCATTTGGTTTACTGAGTCAGTCAGGTCTTTCCATGTACCAGCAACACCCGGTACGAATGCTTGACCACCGAGTTTGCCATCGGTTCCAACCTCACGGGCAACACGGGTTACCTCTGACGCGAAGGCACGCAACTGGTCAACCATTGTGTTCAATGTTTCTTTCAATTGTAAGATCTCACCGCGAACGTCAACGGTAATTTTTCTTGACATATCACCATTTGCCACAGCGATCGCAACATCTGCAATATTTCGCACCTGTGCGGTGAGGTTACCTGCCATCTGATTCACTGAGTCTGTCAAATCTTTCCAGGTACCCCCAACGCCAGGCACATTTGCTTGCCCACCGAGTTTCCCGTCTGTACCAACTTCTCTCGCAACACGGGTTACTTCTGAGGCAAAGGCACGGAGCTGTTCCACCATCGTATTGATGGTATTTTTTAATTCAAGGATCTCTCCTTTTACATCCACTTCAATTTTTCTTGATAAGTCTCCATTGGCTACGGCTGTAGTTACTTCGGCAATATTTCTTACTTGTGATGTAAGATTCGAAGCCATTTTATTTACTGAGTCTGTCAAATCTTTCCAAAGACCTTCCACACCGGGTACGTCTGCTTGTCCACCAAGCATACCTTCGGAACCAACCTCACGGGCAACGCGGAATACCTCTGAACCAAATGAATTCAACTGATCCACCATCGTGTTGATCGTATTTTTCAATTCAAGGATCTCGCCTTTTACGTCAACTGTAATCTTTCTTGACAAGTCTCCTTTTGCTACGGCCGTTGTTACTTCGGCAATATTTCTTACCTGTGCAGTAAGATTTGATCCCATTTGATTTACTGAATCTGTTAAGTCTTTCCATGTACCACCTACACCCTGCACTTTTGCTTGTCCTCCCAATTTACCTTCTGTACCAACTTCCAATGCAACACGGGTTACCTCAGATGCGAATGAGTTCAACTGATCCACCATCGTGTTGATCGTATTCTTTAACTCAAGAATTTCACCCGCAACGTTTACTGTAATTTTTTTAGAAAGGTCACCTGTTGCAACCGCAGTCGTTACATCAGCAATATTTCTTACCTGGGCAGTAAGATTGGAGGCCATTTGATTTACTGACTCTGTTAAGTCTTTCCATGTACCACCCACATCCTGCACTTTTGCCTGACCGCCAAGTTTTCCTTCTGTACCAACTTCCAATGCAACACGGGTTACCTCTGATGCAAACGAGTTCAACTGATCCACCATCGTGTTGATCGTATCTTTCAATTCAAGGATCTCCCCTTTTACATCCACTGTAATTTTTCTTGACAAGTCACCTTTCGCAACCGCTGTGGTTACTTCCGCAATATTTCTTACTTGTGCTGTAAGGTTGCCGGCCATTTGGTTTACAGAATCAGTTAAGTCTTTCCATACACCACCAATTCCTTTTACCGTTGCTTGTCCACCGAGTTTTCCTTCACTACCTACCTCTCTTGCCACACGGGTTACCTCAACTGAAAATGAATTCAACTGATCCACCATCGTGTTGATCGTGTTTTTCAATTCAAGAATTTCACCTTTTACATCCACTGTAATTTTTCTTGACAGGTCACCTCTTGCAACCGCCGTTGTAACCTCGGCAATATTTCTTACCTGGCCTGTTAAGTTCGAAGCCATTTGGTTTACTGAATCCGTTAAGTCTTTCCACGTTCCACCAATACCTTTTACTTCAGCTTGACCACCCAATTTTCCTTCAGTACCAACTTCTCTCGCAACACGAGTTACTTCTGATGAGAATGAATTTAACTGGTCAACAAGGTTATTGATCGTATTTTTTAATTCAAGAATTTCGCCCTGCACATCCACCGTGATCTTTTTTCTTAAGTCACCTCTTGCCACCGCAGTTGTTACCTCTGCAATATTTCTTACTTGCGCTGTAAGATTACCAGCCATCTGGTTTACTGAGTCAGTAAGGTCTTTCCATACACCTGCTACCCCTTTTACTTTTGCTTGTCCACCCAATTTTCCTTCTGAACCAACCTCACGGGCAACACGGGTTACCTCCATTGAAAACAAGTTCAACTGTTTTACCATGTCGTTTACCTCTGCAGCAATTTTTGCAAACTCACCCTGTAAAACGTGATCGCCAATTTTCAGCGGCATTTCCTGTGAAAGATTTCCTTTTGCAACAGAACTGATAACGTGAGCTATTTCAATTGTTGGATGAACAAGATCTGATATCAAACTATTGATAGATTCAACACCAGAAGCCCATGAACCCCTGGCATATTTTGGCAATTCCACACGATGATTTAAGTGCCCTTTACTGCCGATGGTATTACGGGCCTTAGTTAATTCATTCATCAGTGCCTCATTAAGCAAGATAATATCATTAAGTGTATCACATATTTTTCCGCTGATGCCTAGCTTATCTGACGGCATGCGAACACTGAAATTTCCTTCTTTTACCTGGATCAATAAACGAAGTAACTCCCTGTTATCGAGTTCTTCTGAATAATCATTGTTCGAACTATAATGACTCTTGCTTGTACTCCCGTTTGATTTATGTTTACCATTACCATTCTTCGATCTGGATGGCATTGGTTCGAGGAGTAAATTGTCAACGGAAGCCGCAGCAGCAGCTTTAACAGGGGGCTTGGTCTTTTTCTTCATATTTAATGTTCTTTAAAAGGGAAAAGAGTGTTCTGCTCTATGCACAAATTTCCTCTGGTTAATACTGTGGAATAGAGGAAAGCCTTATCTTTCGAGTGTAAAGTCACTTTTATCCGAAAAATTTGTGCCACAAAAAGTAGTTATAGACCAAGATACACCTCCCAAATTTATCCTTTTGGGAGAAGACGATACTGACGATCAGGAAATGCTAAAAGAAGTTTTCATTTCTATTGATAAGTCATTCATACTTTTTTTTGTAAACAATGGAGGCGAAATACTATCTGCCCTCGAAAAATTACGTGATGACCAGATGCCTTGCCTGATTGTATTAGATTATAATATGCCGGGACTTAATGGTGCTGATATTTTACGTGAATTGAAGACAAATGAACGATATAAACATATTCCCCGTGTAGTTTGGAGTACTTCTCCATCGGAAAAATTCAAGCAAATTTGTATAGAGCTTGGTGCATTGGATTATGTTATTAAGCCCAACAATGTTCAAGATCTCGAAAAAATAGCCCGTTATATGCTTTCACTTTGCCTGGTTTAAAATCTATTTTTTACCTCAAAGTTTCTTCTAATACTTGTAGAGAAATGGGCTTTTCCAGCACTATTATATTTTCATTTGTGGAAACAAAATCTGATTTATGCAGATGTGCACTGATTAAAATAATCCTCAACCGTGGATTTTTTTCCACGATTTGGGGTACAAATTTCCATCCATTACCATCTGGCAGGTTATTATCCAAAAGCAAAATATCAGGATTAATTTCATCTATAAGAAAAATACCAGCCTGGATATTATAAGCGACAAGAACATCATAATTTCTTTTTCCTAAATATCCTTTCATAATTGTACAGAAGTCAACTTCATCATCAATTATTAGAATTTTTTTTCTCATTTTAGTAAATTACAATGTCTTTTTAATTGCAATTATAAGTCGTGAAATTACGCTTGTATTTATAATTTCAAAAAAGGAACTGTATTTGCTTACTAAAAGTCCGTCTGCATCATTGCAAGTCGTCAACTAAGCCCATGTAAAAAAACAACTTAAATCATCATTAAATGCTAAATGGGAATACGATCCGAATCGCTATCGTAGAAGATGATGAGGACGACTTTTTAATAATCAAGGACTATATCTCCGAGATCGAAGGAAGCAATTTCGTTGTTGACTGGCATAACGATTATGATGCAGCTATTGAAGCAATCAAAAAAAAACAATACAATATTTATTTTGTCGATTATTTTTTATGGGAAAAAACAGGGTTGGACCTACTTGATGAAGTTGAGGCATTAAAATATACTGACCCTATTATATTATTGACTGGTTTAGGTAATAAATCCATAGATATAAAAGCTATGGAAAAGGGGGCTACTGATTACCTTATAAAATCTGATCTGAATACAGAGAAATTAGAACGATGTATTCGATATGCATTGGAGAGAGCTAACTTTCTCAAAGAATTAAAAACAAGAGAAAATAAGTACCGCAATCTTTTTGAACATTCTAAAGACGCTGTTTTTATTGCCGATGATAAGCTCAACTTTATAGAAGTAAATGATGCAGCTATCCAGCTATTAGGGTGTTCCGAAAAAAATCTCAATGGCCGCAACTTATTTGAGTTTATTTCAGAAAATCGTGATACTACACGGGAAATATTGAAAGCTGCATCTGTTGAAGATGCAGAAATTAAAATAGTAAATGAAAAAAAAGAAATAAGGGATTGTCTTTTATCTCTCGATTACCAGGAGCAATCCGAAGGTGAAAGATTAGTGCATGGAATTATACACGACATAACAAAAATCAGGGTAGCTGAAATTGCCAATCTCCAGGCAGAAAAAATGGCAGCCAATGAAAGGCTGACACGGATGCTTGCACATGAGATCAGAAACCCGTTAAATAATATTATTTTGTCTATTGACCAACTATTAGCGGAAGATAAAGATGATTCGCAAATTGGATTTATGGATATTATACATAGAAATTCACTTCGCATAAATCATATTATCTCTGAATTATTAAACATGGCAAAATCCTCAGAGTTATTATTCGAAATGCATTCGCTGGAAGACATTCTTGAAGAAAGCCTTTCGGTTACTTCTGATCGTATCAATCTTAAAAAGATCAATGTAAAAAAGGATTTTCCTTCTACTCCTGTTTTTATAAAAGCTGATAAAGCAAAACTTGCAATTGCATTTACAAATATTATTATTAATGCTATTGAAGCTATGGATACAAATGGCTCGCTTACTACCAGCGTAACGGCTTCAGGGAATAATTATGAAGTGTCAATAAAGGATAACGGACCCGGCATTCCGCAGGATTACGTATCTAAACTATTTGACCCCTTTTTTACATTGAAAAAAAATGGTATGGGACTCGGGCTTACAGCTTCTTATTCAATAATACAATCACACAATGCAAAGATCAGCATGCAAAGCCAGGTAAATAAAGGCACCGAGTTTACAATTAGCTTTGAAAAGCAAAATGAGCATGCATATCAGCTATCGCCACAAAAAGCCAGTTAAAAAGAGATGAAACAGAATGAATGACTGGTAGAACTTTCTCCCTATTTTTGCTGCCCTTTAGGAGACTTGTCCGAGTGGTTGAAGGAGTCCCGACACATCGGGAGAAAGTGTGTATACGGAAAACTGCTCACTAAAGCTTAAATCAAAGGAGACTTGTCCGAGTGGTTGAAGGAGCACGCCTGGAAAGTGTGTATACCTCAAAAGGGTATCAAGGGTTCGAATCCCTTAGTCTCCGCAAATGGAATCTGAAAGATTTTATGTTTATATCCTTCAAAGCCAGAAGGATTTTTCATTTTATGTCGGCCAATGCGACGATTTGGATTCCCGTATGTCAAAACATACCGATGGAATGAGCAAATACACTTCATCAAAAAGACCTTTAAGGTTAGTATATTTTGAAGTTTATAGTTCCCGGAGTGAAGCCTTGAAAAGAGAGAAAGAAATAAAGAAAATGAAAAGCAGAAAATATATAGAACAATTAATACTAAGCTGGAGAAATAAATTTTAACCGAGTGTTTGAAGGAGTCCTCCCGATATATCGGGATCGGGAGAAAGTGTGTATACGGGAAACCGTATCGTCCCGATACACCAGGACGAATCCCTCAGTCTCCGCAAATGAAAGATTATTTGTTTTATTTAACCTTAGAAAAATCCGCAGCAAACTTATTCATATCATCGTTTGCCAAAATACTGCCGGAATGTATAACTACCCTGTAACGAAATGTAACTGACTTTCCGGGCTGCAAAGAAAAATTCAATTCCTCTTTTCCATTGCTGAATATTTTCCGTCCCAGTGGATTTACTGCAAACAAACCATAGCCTCTTGCATGCCAGTAAGCAGGATAGCCAACATTAGAAGGATGATCAAACATGCCTATGGTAATATCCTTTCCGTCTTTTTTTCCTGTCAGCATTACCCATTCTCCTTTGGTGCTCCAGACAGAATCCCCTTTCAATCCATTGCTACTGTAATACATGCCGGTAACATCTGCTGCACCTGATGGAGCAATTGTTGTTACATTTCCTTTATCATCAACAAAGCTGCTTTTTTCTTTGGAAGGCAGTTCCAGTTCTCTTGCAACACGTATTGCAAACATTCCATCTTTTACATCTTTAAAAACTACAGTAGTGTCTGCAGCAGTTAAAGTAGTAATGCGATCAATTATAAAATTATTTTCTTTAACGCTGAAATTGAAAGTCGTTTGTTCTTTCAATAATACTTTAGCATCAGGTCTAACCCAAATTGCAGAAGTAGTAAGTGATGCACCCTTACCATTTGTTTTCTTACTGACAATTTTCTGGTGAATGATAGTTCCGTACAGGTTTCTTTTTTCAGGAGCTATTGCCGTAGAGTTATTCCAGAAATCAAGACCATTCACTGATTCATAATTCAGCCAGATACCGGTATGATGCGGATGATCGGTTCTTTCACCGGCTATCATTTGAAAAGGATAGCTGCGTGTTACCGTTATTCCATCTACTGTATTTACAGGAAACAGTACCGGTTTCCTGCTTGAATCATAATAACAATAAGCTGTCAGCAATTTATTATTAAATAAAATATCAACCTGTTTCTTATCTTTTTTTTCTACAATACTAAAACCTGTTGATGGTTGGGCAATAGCCGCCTTGCTTACTGATAATAAAATCAAAAAGGAAAATAACTTATTCATGATCTGAAGAAATTAATACTTAAAAACTTTTCCATTTGCCATTATTTCCTGTGTTTTCTCATCAAAAGTTACTTTGGCGCCAGTATGAACGGCGGCATTGGTCATGATGGTAGCAATTGAATGGCTATACCCTGCTTCTACCGGTCCATTGGGTTGTTTGCGGCTGCGTATACATTCCATCCAGTTACGAACATGGTTGGATGTAAGTTTATCTCCGCCTGTATTAGCGGATGCACTTACCGGTTCCACTATTGATAAAGTTTGTTCGGTCAATAAATTTGGTTGTACACCCATCTCATCAGCAAACCTTTTTGTTAACCCGCCTCTTGGAGAAACCATATTGGTATTCAAATTTAATTCACCTCCATTGGAGTAATATATTTCCGCAGGTCTTTCATCGCCGTTGTGCATACGGGACTCAAACGTAACCTGGAAACCTGATGCCATATCATTCGAAGGGCCATAATCAAAAACCGCTGTGATAGTATCCCAATTCTTTCTTCCGTCTTTCCACATATAAATACCTCCGTTAGCAACCACACTGCGTGGATGCTGTAAACCGGTAAACCAATGCACCGTATCTATCTGGTGACTCATCCACTGACCGGGCAAGCCTGATGAATAAGGCCAGAACAAACGGAACTCCAAATATTTCCTTGGATCAAATGAATCCTTGGGCCTGTTCATTAAAAAACGTTTCCAGTCAGTGTCTTCTTCTTTTAACAACGGAACTACCGATGGTCTGCGCCAGCGGCCGGGTTGATTGACATCCCATGTTAATTCAACCTTGGTGATAGCACCAAATTTTCCTGATCGTATAAAATCATTGGCTGCATGGTAATTCGCCCCGCTTCTTCTTTGTGAACCTATTTGTACAATTCTGTCTGATGCTTTAATTGCTTTTAATGCTGCACGGTTATCTTCCATTGTTTCGGCGAAAGGTTTCTCACAATAAACATCACAACCTGCTTTTACCGCTTCTATTGCATGCAGCGCATGCTGAAAATCTGCTGTGCTGACGAATACAGCGTCCACTAATTTCTTATCGTACATTTCTTCATTGTTACGGCAGGCAGTAACATCATGTCCCATTTTTTCTTTCCAGACAGCAGCACCGTCTTCTCTTCTTTTTTTCCAGATATCCGATACGGCTACAAGATCAAAATTCAATTCTTTATAATGATTCATAAAACAGGGCATATGTGAACTCCTGTGCCGATCCGAAAACCCAACCACACCGACTCTAACGCGGTCATTAGCACCGATAATTTTATTATAACTCGTAGCGCTGAAAGCTGAAGCTCCCATATAAACACCGGCCGTGGTGATGGCTGTTTTCTTTATAAAATTTCTGCGTGACTGCGACATATGTTTCTATTTTAAATAAAAGTATTTATTAAATCTACTTCATTAGTTAAACTTTCTGCAGGAAAATTTTTTAAGGTCGGAATGGTCTTACAAAAAAAAGACCAGTTCCTTCAATCAGGGCTGGCCTTACAATAAAGTTAAGATGCACTATTTTTATTTCCTCTTCTCATACTTCCTCCTGATTATTTCCATCACCGGCACATTATCAATTTTACTTTCCAGCCAGGATATTACATCGAGATAGGCAAATGCACGGGTTTCAAAACGATTACCTTCATATTTTTTCAGCTTGTCAAGTAATTTTTCAAACTCAGGTTTTAATGCTTTTGCACCAACTTTAAATGACCGACGTAAAAATTTAAACATCTCCTCCTCTACCATACTCAGGTTTTCCATTTTTGCCATAAACCGGTAAACTGATTTGGTGAGATATTCCAATAATTCAAAATTGCCGAGTTCATAATGGGCAATTAAGTGCAATAGTCTTGCATAACATTGCAGATCGGTACGCAAGTCCATTCGCCAGTTGATGATCTTGTTCAGGTAATCAATTGCCTTTTCATTTCTACCGGCACCGAAATACATGCTGGCAACTTTATAATAAAATACCAATACCCGATGACGATCAAGGAAGAGTCCATATTCATCCAGCTTTCCTTCAATATACGGCACCAGTTTCAATCCTTCATTGAATGTTCCGTCGAGAAAATGTAAATTCAGTTTTGCAGTATACAAATACACAAAACAAAGAATGCGGTTATTCTCATTCTTCTGAACCACTTTTCGATGACTGAATTTTTCAAACTGCTCAATTACCTGCGCCAGTTTTTTATGGTTTAATAGATCGAAATGGGCGCCCATCAGGTTATGTACACCTTTTATATAATGTGCTGTTTCTATTTCATCCATTCCCGGAAACTCTTCGAACAGATCAACCCAGCGTTGGGTATGTCGGTAGTATTGTAAAAAATCCTGCCTTAAAAATGCATACCAGCAATAACATTGATATAAATAAAGCCGTTCATAAAATCCTTTTGAAAGATTAGCTCCTGCCGGTAAACTTTTATCCAAAAAATCTTTTACAGCATTTTCATCTCTTGCATTTCTTGCATGGCCGTTTTGTATATACCAACCGTAGAGTTGTAAAGAAAGATTAGATAAACTGTTTATCATTGAAAGCTGGCAGTTCACCTGTGCCGCTTCAGCAGATAATTGACTTGCCCTGTCCTGCATACTACGTGTAATGAAAAGGCCTTCTATCTTTTTCTCAAAAAATAAAACCTGCTGCATGTAAGTAAGCTGGTTATTTTCCTTTGCCTGTTCTTTTACCTTATCTAAAATTTTGAGGCTTTGCAGGTAAAGGCCTTTATTATATAATATACGGGCATGATCCATCTGTTCATGCAGGGTCATGTCAATATTCGATTCATCCCTCAGCAACCGGAGGCTGTTGAGTAGTTGTTTATATAAATGTGCTTTAAGATTAGAGAGCTGCCGCTTTTGGATTGATCTGTGTTTCTTCAGCAATAACTCCTCGTCATACTCCTCCATTTTGTCCAGGGCATCGAACAATTGGACGATCTTCAGGTCACCACCGGCGGAATTTCGCTTCATGTAAAGCTTAAAATTCCGCTTTTCACTCTTTTCGAGTGATCTGATGAGCTGAAAAACAGTATCGGCTGAACGGTTGGGCATCGTAATCAACAATGGCTGGAATCCTTATCCAGCAAGGGTTTAGCTGTTTTAAACAGGGGTTAAACAATGTAATCTCGCCTGATTTAGGTTTTAATACCCCTGATATGGGAGGTACTTTTATACCAGCAGGCTGAATTATTTTAAAATAACTGGCAAGCAACACAAAAATAATTAACAGCCTGCTTTTTTTATCATTAATTATAGGCTGTACATGAGCACTGAAAAGGTATACATTTTCGACACAACACTCCGCGATGGCGAGCAGGTTCCCGGATGTAAATTGAATACTGAAGAAAAAATTGAGCTTGCACTTCAACTGGAAGACCTGGGCGTTGATATTATTGAAGCAGGTTTCCCTATCAGCAGCCCCGGCGATTTTGAAAGTGTAAAGCAGATCGCATCGATCATTAAAAATGCTACGGTTTGTGGTCTCAGCCGCGCCAATCAGAAAGACATTGAAACTGCGGCTGCTGCATTAAAACCAGCAAAACGTCCCCGTATCCATACAGGTATCGGCACTTCCGATTATCATATTAAACTCAAATTCAATTCAACAAGAGAAGAAATTCTTGAAAGAGCTATTCAATGTGTGAAATGGGCTAAAAACTTTGTTGATGATGTTGAGTTTTATGCAGAAGATGCAGGTCGAAGCGATAATGAATATTTAGCAAGAGTAATTGAAGCAGTTATTAAGGCTGGTGCAACTACCGTGAATATTCCGGATACAACCGGTTATTGCTTACCTCATCAATACGCCGAAAAAATTGCTTTCTTAAAAAATAATGTTTCCAATATTGACAGGGCAATTATTAGTTGCCATTGTCATAATGACCTTGGATTGGCTTCTGCTAACTCGATTGCAGGTGCTGCTGCCGGTGCAAGACAAATAGAATGTACGATTAATGGTCTGGGTGAAAGAGCTGGTAATACTTCGCTTGAAGAAGTAGTGATGATCATTAACCAGCACCCGGAACTGAATCTTTATACAGATATTAAAAAACAAATGCTGAATCCAATGAGCCAGTTGGTTTCTGATACCATGCGTATGCCGGTACAGGCCAATAAAGCAATTGTGGGCAGTAATGCATTTTCACATTCATCAGGCATTCACCAGGATGGATTTTTGAAAAATGCGATCAACTATGAGATCATCAGTCCTGAAACAGTTGGCGCCGATTCATCAAAGATCGTACTTACTGCAAGAAGCGGAAGAAGTGCACTGGCTTTCCGTTTTCATAAGCTGGGTTTCCAGTTTAACAGGAATGATGTAGATAAATTGTATTCCGATTTTTTAAATATTGCTGATAGTAAAAAAGAAGTTCGGGACGAAGATTTGCTAATGCTTGCAAAACAACATCAGCCCACAGCGGTTGCTGTTTAAAGTCGCTTTTTTTCTCATGAGCAGTTAGTTTTTGGTCAGCGTGGCGTGTAAAAGCGCCACGCATTTTTAACTTAAGTATGAGTAAAACACTTTTTGATAAGATCTGGGAAAAACATATTGTCAAAAAAATTGACGACGGTCCTTCTGTTTTATACATTGACAGGCATTTTATTCATGAAGTAACAAGTCCGCAGGCTTTTACAGGTTTGAACAATCGTGGCATCAAAGTTTTTCGTCCGAAACAAACTATTGCAACGGCTGATCATAACGTTCCTACACTTAATCAGCATCTACCAATAAAAGAAGAGCTAAGCAGAAAACAGGTTGATGCATTAATAAAAAATTGCGCAGAACATGGAGTTGAATTGTATGGCCTTGGACATCCGTTCCAGGGCATTGTTCATGTAATAGGGCCTGAACTCGGCATTACTCAACCTGGAATGACGATTGTATGCGGCGATAGTCACACTTCAACACATGGAGCATTCGGCGCTATTGCATTTGGCATTGGTACCAGTGAAGTAGAAATGGTTTTGACAACACAATGCTTGCTACAAACCAAACCTAAGCTGATGCGCATAAATGTAGATGGCGAATTAAATAAAGGTGTGGTAAGCAAAGACATTGTTCTTTATATACTTTCAAAAATCTCAGCAAGCGGAGCTACGGGTTATGCTGTTGAGTTTGCCGGTTCTGCTATTAGATGTTTATCCATGGAAGCAAGAATGACCATTTGCAATATGAGTATTGAAATGGGTGCAAGATGTGGTTTGATCGCACCGGATGAAACAACATTCAATTATATCAAAGGCAGAAAATTTGCCCCGCAGGGTGAAGCTTGGGATAAGGCAGTAGCAAACTGGAAACAATTATTCAGTGATGGAGATGCACAATTTGATAACGAGATTTTCCTGAACGCAGAAGATATAGAACCAATGATAACCTACGGCACCAATCCCGGAATGGGTATTAGTGTAAATGATAATATTCCAACTACTGAAACAGTTAATGATACTGATAAAAGTGGTTTGGCAAAATCATTGGCCTACATGGGGCTAAAAGCCGGCGCAGCCATTAAAGGACAGAAAGTAGATTATGTGTTTATCGGCAGTTGCACCAATTCAAGAATTGAAGATCTAAGAATGGTTGCATCGTTTGTAAAAGGGAAAAAGAAAGCAGATGATGTGGAAGTTTGGATAGTACCGGGTAGTAAACAGGTAGAAAAGCAAGCAATTGAAGAAGGAATTGATAAAGTATTTGCAGAAGCTGGTTTCATATTACGTCAACCGGGATGCAGTGCATGCCTCGGCATGAATGAAGATAAAATTCCTGCTGGTAAGTATTGCATTTCTACATCAAACAGAAATTTTGAAGGCAGACAGGGACAGGGGGCAAGAACATTACTGGCAAGTCCGCTTACTGCAGCCGCAGCAGCTATCACCGGAAAAGTTTGTGATGTAAGAGAATTGCTCGTAAACGAAATGGTTGAAGAATTAAACTAAAAAATGTCCAAAAGAATCAACATAATAAAATCAACAGCAGTTCCGCTTAATATAGAAAACGTGGATACTGATCAGATCATTCCAGCTCGTTTTTTAAAAGCAACAAGCCGTGAAGGTTTTGGAAAAAATTTGTTCCGTGACTGGAGATATATTAACGATGATGAAAATCAGCCGAAACAGGATTTTCCTTTAAATGATAAAACTTACAGTGGTAAAATTTTAGTAGCTGGCAAAAATTTCGGTTGCGGTTCTTCAAGAGAACATGCAGCATGGGCTATTAAAGATGCAGGGTTTGATGTAGTGGTGAGCAGTTTTTTCGCTGATATTTTTAAAAACAATTCGCTCAATAACTTTTTATTACCGGTAACAGTTAGTGAAAGCTTCTCACAAAAATTATTTGAAGCAGTTGAAAAAAATCCAGCTACTGAAGTTGAAGTGAACCTGGAAAAACAAACAATCACTGTTGATGGACAGTCAGAATCATTCGATATAAATAGCTATAAAAAAACCTGCCTGCTGAATGGTTATGATGACATTGACTACTTACTAAACAGCAAAGAAGAAATTATTCAATACGAAAACAGCCTAGCATAAACCCCCATGAAAAAGAAAATTGCAATATTAAACGGAGATGGTATCGGTCCAGAAGTGACCAAACAATCCATCCTCATATTAAATTCAATCGCTGAGCGATTTGGACATTCATTTACTTACCAGGAAGCTTTGATCGGTGCTGATGCGATTGACAAAACCGGAACAGCGCTTCCTTCTGAAACAATTGATATTTGCCTCGATAGCGATGCAGTTTTGTTCGGCGCAGTTGGCCATCCGAAATATGATAATGATCCCAATGCAAAAGTGAGACCTGAGCAGGGAATACTTGGAATCAGGAAAGCATTGCAATTGTTTGCTAATATCCGCCCGGTTACTACTTATAAAACTTTACATCACCTTTCTCCTATTAAATCAAAAAATTTAGAAGGAGTTGATTTTATCATCTTCCGCGAGTTGACCGGTGGAATTTATTTTGGTAAGAAACAAACTGCTGAGGATGGCAGCTCGGCAAGTGATGAATGCTTTTACACAAAAGAGGAAATAGAAAGAATAACACACCAGGCATTTCAATATGCTCAAAAGAGAAGGAAGAAACTGACACTAGTTGATAAAGCGAATGTGCTGGATACTTCACGTCTCTGGAGAAAAGTAGTGCAGGAGATTGCTCCTCAGTATAAAGAAGTGACCGTTGATTATATGTTTGTTGATAATGCAGCAATGCAAATTGTCATCAACCCCAAACAGTTTGATGTAATACTTACCGAAAATATGTTTGGCGATATTATTAGCGATGAAGCAAGTGTGCTGGCAGGCTCATTAGGATTATTGCCATCTGCTTCTGTTGGGAATAAAACAGCTTTGTTTGAGCCGATTCATGGTTCGTATCCGCAGGCTGCCGGAAAAGATATTGCCAACCCGCTGGGCTCTGTTCTTTCCGCTGCTATGATGCTGGACCATTTCGGCATGAATGAAGAAGCTGCTCTTATCCGCGAAGCGGTTGAGTGGACTCTCGAAAATAATTTCGTAACTAAAGATATTGACCCGGTTAATTTTTATTTCACTTCTACCATCGGCGAGCTGATAAGTGATTATGTAAGTGGCAAAATTCCCGGTTCTATTAAGAAAGAGAATATCGAATTACGTAAGTCTACGATTATTTAGTGTTGGAATAGGCTTACCGGTAGTTCGTCAAATTGATAAAATAATTGCTTGCCGCAGTTCTTTTTTTAAATCGGCGGGTGTATATTTACAAAACATACATCCTCATGTTGAAGAATACAATAAATAATGTCATTACCAATTCTGCCGCAATAATTATTGTGGTAGTCATTATTATTACTTCAGCAGGAGGTGGTGCATGATATTAAATTAAAAAACTAATTATACGCAACCCGCCTCCAAAAAGGCGGGTTCTTTTTTTTAAGCCTTTAAATAAAACAAAATGGCATCATACTATAATAACGAAACGGTAATTTATCTCAATGGAGATTATGTGAAAGCTGCAGAAGCGAAGATGGATTTCTATAGCCAGTCATTGCATTATGGCTATTCTGTGTTTGAAGGAATTCGTTCTTATAAAACGGCAAGTGGTGAAACAAAAATCTTCAAAGAGGTTGAACATTTTGAAAGGTTAAAGAATTCAGCTGCTGCTTTAAATATGCCTTATCACTGGACCGTAGAAGAACTGATTGATGCTACTTATGAAGTACTGAAAAGAAATAACCTGCAGGATGCTTATATCCGCCCGGTTGTTTATGCACCAACGAATATGAAGTTTGATGTGAATGAAAAATCATTTATTGTTATTGAAGCATGGGAGATGCAGCCCTTTCTTGGTGAAAAATTATTAAGGGTAATGACTTCATCATTTCAGCGTCCGAATCCGAAAGGATTTAAGATACATGCAAAAGCAGCCGGTCATTATGTAAACTCAATACTCGCCAGCCAGGAAGCAAAAGCAAATGGCTTTGATGAAGCATTACTGCTGGATATGAATAATTATGCAGCAGAAGCACCGGGAGCAAATTTGTTTTTTGAGAAAGATGGAAAAATGTTTACGCCTGCTTTAGGAAATATTTTACCCGGCATAACAAGAGCAACGGTTTTGGAAATATGTACTGAATTGAACATTGAAGTAGAAGAAAGATTTTTTACGATTGATGAATTGAAACAGGTCGATGCTGCTTTCTTCTGTGGTACGGCTGCTGAAGTAATTGGGTTTGAAAGTTTGGATGATTATAAATTCCCGTTGAACTGGAATGAAACTGTATCAAGAAGAATTCAACTAGCTTATAAGAGTCTTGTGATTGAGAAAGAATTTGAACCACAGAGTACACAAAGAAAGGAAGCACAGAGTGCACTGAGTGTATAATTATAGTTGATGTCTCTGTGTTCTTTGTGGTTAATAAAGCTGAATAGAGAACAAACAGTACAAGAGTGCGACGCAAGGAACGATGATAGTAGTAACAAAGCTGACAACATAAAATAAAAATGAGCGAACTAAATAAATATTCAAAGGTTTTAACGCAAGATGAAACACAACCTGCTGCTCAAGCTATGTTGTATGGCATTGGGCTAACGGAAGATGATTTGAAAAAAGCACAGGTTGGTATCTGCAGTATGGGTTATGATGGCAATACCTGTAATATGCACCTGAATGATCTGGCGAAAGTGGTAAAGCAAGGTGTGTGGGATAACGATTTGGTTGGTTTGATCTTTAATACGATTGGCATCAGCGATGGAATAAGTAATGGAACTGATGGAATGCGGTATAGTTTGGTGAGTCGCGATTTGATTGCTGATTCGATTGAAGCTGTTGTTGGAGGTTTTTATTACGATGGCATCATTGCGATTCCGGGTTGTGATAAAAATATGCCGGGCTCTATTATAGCAATGGGTCGTTTGAATCGTCCGTCGATTATGTTGTACGGTGGCACAATAGCCCCTGGTCATTATAAAGGACAAGATTTAAATATCATTTCTGCATTTGAAGCATTGGGACAAAAAATTGCAGGCAATTTAAACCCGGAAGATTTTAAACAAATAGTTCAGCATTCATGTCCCGGTGCCGGTGCATGTGGTGGAATGTACACTGCTAACACGATGGCTTGTTCAATTGAGGCGATGGGGATGAGTTTGCCTTATTCATCATCTAATCCGGCACTGAGTGAGGATAAGAAAAAAGAATGCCTGGATGCAGGTAAAGCAATAAGATTATTACTTGAAAAAAATATTCGTCCTTCTGATATCATGACACGCAAGGCATTTGAAAACGCAATTACCGTGATTATGATCCTGGGAGGAAGTACCAATGCTGTTTTGCATTTGATTGCAATGGCAAAAAGTGTGAACATAAATTTAACGCAGGACGATTTTCAAAAAATCAGTGATAAGGTTCCTGTGCTAGCTGATTTCAAACCCTCTGGAAAATATCTTATGCAGGATTTACACCAGCATGGTGGCCTTCCTTCAATAATGAAATATTTATTGTCGAAAGGTTTGCTGCATAGCGATTGTTTGACAGTAACCGGTAAAACGGTAGCAGAAAATTTAGCAGGTGTCCCGAATTTGGATTTTGAGGCTCAGAAAATTATTTATCCAGTAGAACAACCGTTAAAAAAAACGGGGCACCTGCAAATTCTGTATGGCAATCTTGCTGAGAAAGGAAGTGTTGCAAAAATTTCAGGCAAGGAAGGTGAAAAATTTGTGGGGCCAGCAAGAGTATTTGATGGTGAACAAAAATTAATCGCCGGCATACAAAGTGGTTTAGTAAAAGCGGGTGATGTAGTTGTAATAAAAAATGAAGGACCAAGAGGCGCACCGGGTATGCCGGAAATGCTGAAACCAACTTCTGCCATCATTGGTGCAGGATTGGGAAAATCAGTTGCGTTGATTACAGATGGAAGATTCAGTGGAGGCACACATGGTTTTGTGGTTGGCCATATAACACCTGAAGCTCATGAAGGTGGATTGATTGGATTTGTTCATGATGATGATATCATTGAACTCGATGCAACAAAAAACACCATCACTTTGAAAGTAAGTAATGAAGAAATATCAAAACGTAAAGCAAACTGGAAACAACCAGCATTAAAAGTGCGCAGAGGTGTATTGTATAAATATGCAATGTGTGTAAAAGATGCAAGTGAAGGTTGTGTAACAGATGAAGCATAAAGAATAAAATGACAAAGGAATATTTTTTAGAACTGGCTGATTTTAATATTTGGGCAAATAATATTGTTTTGTCGTGGCTGGATAATATTACTGATGAGCAATGGGAAAAACATGTGGTAAGTAGTTTCAACAATATAGGAGAAACAGTATTGCATATTACAAGTGCTGAAACGATATGGCTTGAGCGGTTGAATAAGGTAGAATCACCTGTATGGTTGCAATCAAGTTTTAAGGGAACAAGAAAGGAAATAATTGAGTTATGGAAGAATGCATCCGCAGGATTGAAAAAGTTTACAGATGGCTTTAATGAATCAGTTCTTATGGATAAGTTGGTGTTCAGAAGAATAAATGGCGATAGATATGAGATGCCCCATTACCAGGTCTTTGCTCATATATTCAATCACTCGACTTATCACCGTGGACAATTGGTTACAATGCTGAGACAGGTAGGATATACTAATGTGGGTTCAACAGATATGCTTGGTTTTTATAGAAAATAAAAATATTATTATGGATACTCTTGAATTAACTAAAGAAAAGAAGACAAAAGCAGCCATTGAGAATATTTCCGGAAGTGAAGCTGTGTTAAGGGCTTTTGTTGCCGAAGGTGTTGATATCATCTTTGGTTATCCTGGTGGTGCTATCATGCCTATCTATGATGCATTGTATGATTATAATGACAGGCTGCAACATATTTTGGTGCGCCACGAACAAGGAGCTATACATGCAGCACAGGGTTTTGCAAGAGTGAGCGGAAGAACAGGTGTTGTGTTTGCAACAAGCGGCCCGGGTGCAACGAATCTTGTTACAGGATTAGCTGATGCAATGATTGACTCCACTCCTGTTGTGTGTATAACAGGCCAGGTGTTTGCACATTTGCTGGGTACGGATGCATTCCAGGAAACTGATGTTATAAATATAACTACACCGGTTACCAAATGGAATTACCAGGTAACCGATGCAAAAGAAATTCCTTCCGTGTTGGCAAAAGCATTTTATATCGCCGGTAGTGGTAGACCGGGACCTGTATTGATTGACATTACAAAGAATGCTCAGTTGCAATTATTCGAATATGAAGGTTATAAAAAATGTGATCATATAAGAAGCTACCGTCCGAAGCCGATAGTACGTAAAGAATATATTGAGCAGGCGGCTAAAATGATCAATGAAGCAGAAAGACCGTTCGTAATATTTGGACAAGGCGTTATTCTTGGAAAAGCAGAAAAAGAATTTCAGAAGTTTATTGAGAAAGCGGGTATTCCTGCTGCATGGACGATTTTAGGAATGAGTGCCATACCAACTAATCATCCATTAGCTGTTGGTATGCTGGGCATGCATGGAAACTACGGCCCTAACCTTTTGACAAATGAATGTGATGTATTGATTGCAATTGGTATGCGTTTCGATGATCGTGTCACCGGACGTTTGGATAAATATGCAAAACAGGCAAAAGTTATTCATTTAGATATTGATCCATCTGAAATAGATAAGAATGTAAAAGCAACAGTACCTGTATGGGGCGATTGTAAAGAAACATTACCAATCCTTACAGACCTCGTTCAACAAAAAGTATATCCGCAGTGGTTGCAGAAGTTTACCGATTGTATGAAGAAAGAAGAAGGGAAATGCATCAAAGCAGAAATGAATCCAGATACAGAAATTCTCACGATGGGTGAAGTGATTACGGCTATCAATGAATTAACAAAAGGCGAAGCAGTAATTGTAACCGACGTAGGCCAGCACCAGATGGTAGCATGCCGCTATGCAGAATACAATAAAAGTAAAAGTAATATCACAAGTGGTGGATTAGGCACAATGGGCTTTGCATTGCCTGCAGCTATTGGTGCAAAATATGGTGCACAGGAAAGAACGGTCATTGCAATCATCGGTGATGGTGGTATTCAAATGACGATACAGGAGCTCGGTACAATTATGCAATTCAAGCCCGAAGTAAAAATTATTATTCTTAATAATAAATTTTTGGGAATGGTTCGCCAGTGGCAGGAGCTGTTCCATCAGAATCGCTATTCATTTGTAAATATTGAAAGCCCCGATTTTGTAATGGTCGCAAAAGGTTATGGAATCGAAGGAAAAAGTATTTCTAAAAGAGAAGATGTGAAAACTGTATTGAAAGAAATGCTGGATCATAAAGGAAGCTTTTTGCTGGAAGTGATAGTAGGCAAAGAGAATAATGTGTTCCCAATGGTGCCTCAGGGTCGTGGTGTAGCCGAAGTTGTTTTAGGAAAAGATGAACTTTAAAAATATTATTATGAACAAACAGGAATATACAATAACGGTTTATACAGAAAACCAGATCGGTTTACTGAACCGTATCGCCATTATCTTTTCAAGAAGAAAGATAAATATTGAGAGCCTGAATACTTCTCCTTCTGAAGTAGATAGTGTGCACCGGTTCACTATCGTAATCAATGAAATAGAAGATGTGGTAAGAAAGCTTTGCCGCCAGATCGAAAAACAGGTGGAGGTATTAAAAGCCTATTATAACACCAATGAAGAAATTATCTGGATGGAATTGGCTTTATATAAAGTGCCAACTGAAATCATTGCTGAAGAAGTAAAAGTAGAAAGGTTGTTAAGTCAATTCGGCGCTAAAGCGGTTGTGATAAGAAAAGATTATACAGTATTTGAAGTTAGTGGACAGCGTGAAGAAACCGATGCTTTCATTAAAGTATTAGAACCTTATGGGTTAATAGAATTCGTTCGCAGCGCAAGAGTGGCAATTATTAAAGACAGTGATGGATTCCATAAAAAATTAAAATCATTTGAATACAAAGAACCGGGTGAAACCGTGATTGAGAACGAATTCTTAGACAAGAACCAGGAAGTGTTTAGTATGTAACCCCCTGTCCCCCTAAAGGGGTGACTTAAGTCAATCATACTTTATAAATATGTAAAATTTAAAACAAATCATAATTTTTAAACTGCCCTTACTCCCCTTTAGGGGATGGGGGTCAAAAACAAATAAAGATGGCAAACTATTTTAACTCTTTACCGCTTCGTGAGCAATTAAATCAATTAGGTGTTTGTGAATTTATGAACCGTAGCGAATTTGCTGATGGTGTAAATGTGCTGAAAGGAAAAAAGATCGTAATTGTTGGTTGCGGTGCGCAGGGTTTAAACCAGGGTTTGAATATGAGAGACTCGGGTCTTGATATTGCTTATGCATTACGTAATGAAGCAATTGCTGAAAAAAGAGCATCGTGGAAAAATGCAACGGATAATGGATTTACTGTTGGTGCATATGAAGAATTAATCCCATCGGCTGATTTAGTATTGAACTTAACTCCGGACAAACAGCATACTTCCGTTATCAAAGCGATTATGCCTTTGATGAAAAAAGGTGCAACACTCTCCTACTCTCACGGATTTAATATTGTGGAAGAAGGAACCCAGATAAGAAAAGACATTACTGTAATAATGGTAGCACCTAAATGTCCCGGTACTGAAGTTCGTGAAGAATATAAAAGAGGTTTTGGTGTACCTACATTGATAGCCGTACATCCGGAGAATGATCCCGAAGGAAAAGGACTGGTACAGGCAAAAGCATATGCAGTTGCAACAGGCGGACATCGTGCTGGTGTATTGCGTTCATCATTTGTTGCCGAAGTAAAAAGTGATTTGATGGGTGAGCAAACCATTCTGTGTGGTGTATTGCAAACTGGTTCTATTTTATGTTTTGATAAAATGATAGAGAAAGGTGTTGATGCATCCTATGCTGCCAAACTCATTCAATATGGCTGGGAAACTATTACTGAAGCATTGAAGCATGGTGGTGTTACAGCTATGATGGACCGTTTAAGTAACCCGGCTAAGCTGAAAGCATTTGAATTGTCTACTGAACTGAAAAATATTTTGAGCCCTTTATTTAAAAAACACCAGGATGATATTATGAGTGGTGTATTTTCATCAACAATGATGGAAGACTGGGCCAATGACGATAAAAATTTATTCACATGGCGTAAAGCAACTGGTGAAACAGCATTTGAAAAAACAAAAGTTACTGATGCACCAATTACAGACCAGGAATTTTTTGATAATGGATTACTGATGGTGGCTTTCGTAAGAGCTGGCGTTGAACTTGCATTTGAAACTATGGTAGAAGCAGGCATTAAAGATGAAAGCGCTTATTACGAGTCGCTGCATGAAACTCCTCTTATTGCGAATACAATTGCCCGTAAAAAATTATACGAGATGAACCGTGTAATTTCTGATACAGCTGAATATGGTTGTTATTTATTTGATCATGCTGCAAAGCCATTGCTGAAAGAATTTATGCATACAATCGACAAAGATGTAATTGGCACCAACTTCAATGACGGTAAAGACAATGGTGTAGATAACCGTGAAATCATTGAAGTAAATAAAATCATCCGTAATCACCCGGTAGAGAAAGTGGGTGCTGTACTGAGAGCTGCAATGACAGAAATGAAATCAATCAGCTCTGCTGCAAAAGAAAGTAAGCCTGCTAAAAAAGTAAAAGAACTAGAACCAGCATAACAAAACAATGAGCACATCAACACAAAACATATTACTGGACTTCACAGGGGCTGCTTTACGATTGAAAAAAATTGTGAACAGAACTCCACTGCAATTCAATCATAATCTTTCCAGGAAATATGATTGTAATATTTATTTGAAAAGAGAAGATCTCCAGGTAGTGCGTAGCTACAAACTGCGTGGCGCTTATAATATGATGAGCAGCTTGCCGAAAGAACAATTGCAGAAAGGTGTTGTTTGCGCCAGTGCCGGTAATCATGCGCAGGGTTTTGCATATAGTTGTAAAAAACTAAATACAAAAGGTGTTGTGTTCATGCCAGTGATTACGCCTAATCAAAAAATCAAACAGACGAAAATGTTTGGTGAGGATTTTATCGAAGTGAAATTGGTAGGCGACACGTATGATGATTGTGCTACTGCCGCGAAAAAATATACAGAAGAAAATTACATGACTTTTATCCCTCCTTTTGATGATTATAAAATCATTGAAGGGCAGGGAACAGTAGGTGTTGAAATTCTGGAAGACCAATCTGAAATTGACTTTCTCTTTATACCCGTTGGCGGTGGTGGTTTAAGTTCTGGTGTTGGCTCCTATTTTAAGACCTATTCCCCCAAAACAAAAATTGTTGGACTAGAACCTGAAGGCGCCCCTGCCATGTTCGAAGCTTTAAAGAATGGTTACCCCGTTACACTCGAAAGCATTGACCGGTTTGTTGACGGTGCCGCTGTGAAAAGAGTCGGTGATTTAACTTTTTCTATTTGTAAAGAGGTGCTGGACGATATGCATCTCGTCCCGGAAGGAAAAGTTTGTTCAACGATTTTGAAATTGTATAATGAAGACGCAATCGTTGTTGAACCAGCTGGTGCATTATCAATTGCAGCACTGGATGATTATGCAGATGAAATAAAAGGAAAGAATGTTGTTTGTATTGTAAGCGGCAGCAACAATGATATTGACAGGATGCAGGAGATAAAAGAAAGAAGCCTTCAATACGAAGGCCTCAAACATTATTTTCTTATCAATTTCGCACAACGACCCGGTGCTTTGAAAGAATTTGTAAATAATGTACTTGGTCCTACTGATGATATCACCCGTTTTGAATACATGCAGAAGAATAATAAAGAAGCTGGCCCTGCATTAGTGGGCATTGAATTACAAAGCCGGGAAGATTATGATGCACTATTAAACAACCTGAACAAATACCATATCGGTTATAATGAGTTGAGCAAGGATAATACTTTATTTAGTTACCTTGTTTAGACAAAGTTTAGTACCTCTTTTTTTAGTTACTTTGCTCCGGATTTTACGGAGCATTTTTATTTAAAAAGAAGACCAATGTCAAAAGTAAAAATAGGACTGGTGCAGATGAGCTGCACAAACAATAAAGAGGCGAACCTGCAGAAAGCAATGGAGAAAACGAAAGAAGCTGCTGCCAAAGGTGCACAGATCATCTGCCTGCAGGAGTTATTTACTTCTTTGTACTTCTGTGATGTGGAAGATTATGAGAATTTCAAATTGGCAGAGGCAATTCCGGGCCCTTCAACAGATGCTTTGAGCAAACTCGCAAAAGATCTAAATGTAGTTATCATAGCTTCTTTGTTTGAAAAAAGAACACAGGGTATTTATCACAATACAACAGCAGTACTGGATGCCGACGGTAATTATCTTGGTAAATACCGTAAAATGCATATACCCGATGACCCGGCGTATTATGAAAAATTTTATTTCACTCCCGGCGATTTAGGTTATAAAATTTTTGAAACAAAATATGCAAAATTTGGTGTGCTTATCTGCTGGGATCAGTGGTACCCTGAAGCTGCAAGGATTACTTCGCTAATGGGAGCTGAAATTTTATTTTACCCGACTGCTATTGGCTGGGCTACTTCACAGGATGAAGCAACCAATACTGAACAATACAACGCATGGCAAACCATTCAGCGTAGCCATTCTGTTGCAAATGCTGTGCATGTTGTAAGTGTGAACCGTGTTGGACTTGAACAAAACGGTGCAATGAAATTCTGGGGTGGTTCATTTGTTTCAAATCCATTTGGCAGTTTAATTTATAAAGCATCTCACGACAACGAAGAAGTGGCTGTTGTCGAAATTGATACTGATAAAACCGACAGTTACAGAACACACTGGCCTTTTATGCGTGACCGAAGAATAGATTCTTATCAACCTATTACAAAAAGATTCATAGACGAAGATTAATGACACATTTTACCCCTAAACAACTCGGTTACTATTTTCCTGCTGAATTTGCTGCTCATGATGCCACCTGGTTAAGCTGGCCGCATAAAGAAGCATCATGGCCGGGAAAAATCCATACGATCTTTCCTTTTTACAGCCGGTTTATAAAATACCTGGCGCAAAGTGAGAAAGTAAATATCAATGTGAATGATGAAGCGATGAAAGCCTTTGCAATTAGTTGTTTGCAAAAAGAAGATGTTGATCTTTCACAGGTGAACTTTTTTTTTAACCCAACTAATGATGCATGGTGCCGTGATCATGGCCCTGCATTTTTAATAAATCCAGCAGCAAAAAACCAAAAAGTAATTGTTGACTGGAATTATAATGCATGGGGTGGTAAATATCTTCCCTGCGATCTGGATGATGTGATACCTACAAAAATTGCGAAGCATTATAAAATACCTGTTTATAATCCCGGTATCGTTATGGAAGGTGGCAGTGTGGAGTTTAATGGCAACGGAACTGTTATGACTTCAACTGCCTGTTTATTGAATCCTAACCGCAACCCACACCTCACTCAGAAACAGATTGAAGAGTATCTATGCAATTTTTATGGACAGGAGCAAGTGCTTTGGGTGGATGAAGGCATTATTGGTGATGACACTGATGGGCATATTGATGATACGGTCCGCTTTATAAATGAAGACTCAGTGATCACTGTCATAGAAGAAAATAAGAACGACGAAAACCATGCATTACTAGAAACAAATCTAAAGCAGCTTAAAGCAATGCGTTTGCTGAATGGCAAACAACTGAATATTGTTGAGCTACCTATGCCTGATCATCTTGAATATGATGGTCAACGTCTGCCCTGCAGCTATGCCAATTTTTATATCTGCAACAAATACGTAATTGTCCCGATTTTCAATTGTGCTAAAGATGACAAGGCATTACAGATCATTTCTGACTGTTTCCCCGGAAGAGAGACCATAGGCATTGATTCTACGGAAATTATCTGGGGGCTGGGAAGTTTTCATTGCCTGAGTCAGCAGGAACCGGCAGTATAGTTTTGATTCGAGGGAAGGAAGTCTTAAATTTGCCCAACCTTATTCTATTAACTACAGGCTGTGTCAAAAATTTTTTTCATACTCATTGCTTTTAGTGCAACTATCCTGCTATTTGCCTGTAGCGATCATTTAAAGACTGAAGCCAATGATGATCCGCAGGGATATTCCAATGCACAAGTAATCGGCACCTGGAAAATTACAGCAGTAAGTTCTGACGTATTGAATGACTGGAATAGTGATGGGATAGCTGAAACCGATATTTATGCTGCATGGTCAGCCTGTCAGAAAGATAATCTTTATTCTTTTATGGTTGATAATACCGGAACATTTAAACTGAATTGCACAACTACTGAATCGGGTTCATGGCACGTAATAAATACACAACACTTGCAATTTTATTCTCCTGCTACAGGAATAGAACTGGAAAAATTTATTGCAATGAGCAATATTGAATTCAAAACAACAAGAGACTACACTCTTTCAAACGGCCAGCCGGCAACTGTAACGAAAACATGGACGAGACAGTAATGCACTGCAATAAAAAACGTCACTTCACCAGTCGCTTCTTGACCTCAGCAGAACTGATTACAGGAATTATTTCAAAATCAACAAGGTCATCCCATTTAGCGATCCATTCATGAAGTTGGGTTATTGAAGTGGCTTCCATCACCTGGTAACAAACAGTAACGTCTTCATTTATCCAGCTATTTACATACTCCACTCCTTCCGGCATCATTCTCCCTTTTTCATCAAACCGTTGATATAATTCTTTTACCTTGTCTGCATGAAACCGTTCAATGATCATGTATAGCATGAAGAATTTTTTATTTATTATCCGGCCCTGGTTTCTCTTCTCTTTCTACTGTCAATTTACACTCGCCGATCAATGCGGCAAGTGCTCCAACTGCGGCAAGCACCGGCGCAAATAAAACCCCTACTACTCCGATAGTCAAAGGAAAACTCAACAGTTCTTTTCCCTCTTTATCATGAATACTGATCTTCCTGATATTTCCTTCTTTAACCAATTCTTTCACCTTGTTCAGCAATTCTTCTCCGTTAATACTGAAACTTTCTTTTTTAGTTGTCATGATTATCTGTTTTAAAATTGTTTACTCAAAGTTGGGCTATTATTTTAAATAAAAATGAGACCATTTCTGTGTTGATCTCATTTTTTATGCGGGAAATCATATAAAGTTCAGACTTACATTTTACTTCGTCTCCATTCCCATATTCCGAATGTATATAATGCTTTGTCCTTTGCCTCCTTCATTAATAAGATGAATGAAGGGCTATTCGATTACCCTCTGTATCAAGAAATGTTGCTACAAATCCTGCACCAGGAGTCAGCATGGTTTTATACATCAGTACAACCCCTCCCTCCTCTTCAATTCTTTCCAGTACTAATGACACATCAGGGTTTGCATTTAAATAGACCAGAACTCCTTCAGTATTTGATTTATGTAAATCACTTTTCACCAGGGCGCCACCTACTTTTCCATTGCCATGTTCTGAAGGGAAAAAAGTCATCTGCATTCCCATAATTGTTTGCTCATTCATTTCAATACCGAAAATTCTCTGGTAAAACTGTTTTGCCCGATCCATATTTTCAACTGGTATCTCGAACCAGTTAAGGCAGTTTTCACTGATGTTCATTTTAATAGTTTATATAAAAATTAATCAACCCGTCAGATCAAGCTTTAGCTATGTGTTGTCTTGCTTTCACCATATTACTTACACGATACATCATAATAATATTTGCAATGATCAGGATAACGATCACATATCCCAGCGTATCATAATGCTCTAAAGGGCTTGTTTTCGTTTTCTGAACAACGATCATTCCGCCTATCCCTGCTGCTATACCTCCTGCAATTTGTTGTAATGATGAATTGATACTCATAAATGCACCCCGATCCTGCATTTGTGGTAAAGCAGACACCAATGCCATTGCAGGAACTATGCGGCTCATGATACCTATCATCATCAGTATATTCATCATGATAACTATTCCGAAAGCAACAGGTTTCAGATTTGTGTACACAACTACAACTACTATCATCAGCAAAGCCGCTGCAGTAAATATTTTTACTTTATCTATTTTATCACTCAATCTTCCCACTAATGGCATGATGAAAAGAGATGCGACACCACCAACCATGAAAAGAAGTGGTAATTGCGCATAGGAAAGTCGAAGATTATTTACGGCAAAAGCACTGCCCCATGGCATCATCATAAAGCCACCCAGCGATAATAAGGCGGTTAATAAAAAACCCATTCGGTAATCACGGTTTTTAATGGTATGCCATAAATGCTTGATAGCGGTTTTCTCGGATATTAACTCCAGGTGTTCAGCAACAGGACGCAGTTTCAGCATTACTGTCAACCAGATGATGATAGCTAAACCTACGATCATAAAAAATGGTGATTGCCAACCCCAGTGATTAGCAATGAACAAGCTGATAGGAATGCCCAATACCTGGCTTGCTCCAAAACCCATTTGTATAAAACCCATTGCCCTTCCCCGCTGCTTCAAAGGAAAGATATCAGCTATTATCGCCATTGAAATAGAACCAATGACTCCACCAAACAAACCGGTGATGATCCTTGCTGCTATCAACAAAAAATAAGTGTTGGCTAATCCACAGCATAATGTGCCTAAAATAAACCCGACATAAAAGAACAGTAATAATTTTTTCCGGTCGAACCTGTCCGCAAAACCTGCTGTTAATAAACCGGAAATGCCTGCGCTGAATGCATAAGCTGATACTGCAAAACCAAATTGGCTGGTAGTAAGCGACATTGATTTCATCAGCATATCACCAAGTGGTGACATGACCATAAAATCAAGTACTACCGTAAACTGCGTAAAAGCTAACAACAAAATTACCAGCACCTGGTAACTTGTAAATTTATTTTGAGTAACCGTGTTTGTCGTATCCATTAATTTTTTTAAAAAAAGATGTGAACTTAATTATTTAATGCTCTCATATACATTTTAGTAAATAGGTGGTTTAAGCCTATAAATCTATTAATAAACCAGCAGATAAAAAACTGTGCGGCAATTCAAAATAGAAAACAAGGTTCAAACAAAGTTTATACTAAACGATTATAGTATGGTTCTTGCGTAAGCTATCATAAAAGGACTATGGAAAATAAACGAAATGAAGCAACGCTCAGCCGCCCTGATGGGGATCGTGTAATAGATGCTCCTTATGTTTTTATTAATACCCCGGAGTTTATCCACCAGTTAATGGATGAAGAAGCATGGCAGAAAAACGATCGTAATGCCATTACTGTATATAAAACAAGTAGCATGACGATGGTATTAGTGTGTTTACATGCTAAAGCAGTTTTGAAAGATAATCTTGTTGATGGCATTTTTACTATACAGGTAATTGAAGGTATAATAAAAGTGAGTATTCCTGACGGAAGTGTGGATATGCTGCCCCACCAGGTAATAGCCTTTCATCAACTGGTTGATCATACCATTGAAGCATTAACGGATTGCGTCTTGCTGCTCACCAATAATATTACTATTGAGAAAACCGATCATGTAAAACAAGCTTAGTATGCAAAGATCACTTGAAAAGATTATCAGGGATAAGATCCGTAGTGAAGGACCTTTATCTTTTCATGATTTTATGGAAATGGCTTTGTATTACCCGGAACTCGGATACTATACTTCTGAGACTGAAAAGTTCGGCAAATTCGGGGATTATTACACTGCTCCCCATCTATCCGCTGTCTATGGCAATCTTGTAGCTAAGCAACTGGAAGAAATGTGGCAACTATGCGGGAAAAAAGATTTTACTGTTGTTGAATATGGCGCCGGAACAGGAGCTCTTTGCGTTGATATACTCAGACAGCTAAAAGAAAATAAAGAATTATATGAAGGGCTTAAGTATTGTATTATTGAAAAGAGTAAAATAATGAGGCTGAAAGAACAAAAAGTTTTAACCGAGTCCGGCATTGCAGAAGGAAAAGTTTATTGGTTTGATTCCATCAGTGAAATTCCACCGATTACAGGATGCGTACTGGCGAATGAAGTAATTGATAATTTTTCGGTGCATAAGGTCGTAATGGAGAAAAATGGGTTGATGGAAGTTTTTGTGGATTATGATCAGACTTTTATAGAAGTATTGAAGCCGGCACAAGACAGGTTAACAGATTACTTTGCCCGGCTGGATGTAAGATTGCCGGAAGGATTTCATACCGAGGTCAATTTGGAGGCAATTGAATGGATAAAAGAAGTCTCGGCTTTTTTAGAAAAAGGCTTTGTATTGACTATTGATTATGGGTTCCCTTCTTCCGAACTATACAGGCCCTATCGACGGCTTGGCACAATGATCTGTTATAATAAACATACTGTGAACGATCTTCCTTATGCCGATATCGGACAGCAGGATATTACGACCCATGTCAATTTTTCTGCTCTTGATCTATGGGGAGAAAAGTATGGATTAACCAAGTGCGGTTTTACTAATCAATCACAATTTCTTATTGGTCTTGGCCTGGCCACACAATTAAGAAAAGAAGAAGAAACTAAAATGAATAATTACCAGCTAAAAGAAAGATTGATGATGATGCATACACTACTTATTTCTATGGGCAAAAAAATAAAAGTATTTATTCAGCAAAAAGGATTGTCACGTCCAGCACTTTCCGGTTTTCAATTTTCTGAGCCTCTCATTTAATAGCTCCCTTACTCTTGCTTACTTAAAATTGATCTTTATCCATTCCTCAAGGCTTAGCATACCAGGAAATTCGTTTCTGAGTGCCTGCAAGTCTTTTACAAAACAAGCATCATTGTTATTTATCCAACGAAACATTTTTGTAAGATCCCTGCCCATGACCAATCGTGTAATAAACATAGGGAGTTGTTGAAATTTTATTTCTCTTCCCATTGCTTTTGAAAATGTTGCAGCAAGCTCTTCGCCATCCATTTGTTCTGTAGCAAGATTTATTGTTTTACCTTGGTATTTTTCGGGATTGGAAAATACAGTTGTCGCAATTTTTCCAATATCTTCTGAACTGATAAACTGCTGCACTGTATTTTTCTTTGTCGGCAACACCAGTTTGCCTTTTAATATCCTGCTTTTTACTTGTGGTATTAAAAGGTTTTCGTACAACGAGGATGGACGGAGTATTGTATAATTTATACCTGACGCTTTAATGTGGTTTTCTATTTTATTCTTGCTTTCCCAATGCGGGATACCTGTATTCTGGTCGCAACCGATCACTGAGGAATAAACAAAATACTTTATGTTAGATTCTTTTGAAGCATTAATCAATTCAAACCCTTGTTTGATCTCCTTTTCAATTCCATATTTAAATACGAGATTACAAAAAACACCATCGCAATCCTGCAATTGCTGACGATAAGAAGATATTTCGTTTAAATCTCCTTTTATTATTTCGAGATTTTTGTGAGGATCGAATTTTGCATTTAAAGCATTTCTTACCAGTGCTTTTACAGAAAATCCTTTGTCTAATAAACTTTTTACAGTGGCGCCTCCCTGGTTACCGGTAGCCCCTGTAACAAATATTTTATTTATAGCAGACACCTTAAAGATTTATATCTAAATCTAAACAATTTCGTGCAATTGCAGATTGTTAGTGATAATCAGGAAACTTACCTGATCTCAAACTGTCCTTTATGAATATTTTTTGCAGGTTGTTGTTTTTTTGTAAGATCGGTATCAAACAAAGAAGTTTAAAATTCTTAAGGTCAAAATCCTCAAAATTGATGGCTGCCTTATTATGAAAGTGGCTCCGGCCTTGGAGGCATGCCTGCAGGTTTTGATTTATCTTCCGGTAAAGGAATAAATTCTTTATTATCATTTGGTGGAAGAACGATCCGGCCTTGTTTCCAATCTTCTTTTGCTTGTTCTATTCGTTCCTTACGGGATGAAACAAAATTCCACCAGATAAAACGATCTCCAAGCGGTTCGCCACCGAGCAACATCAGCGTTGTATTTTCTTTTGCCAGTATCAACGGATCAACTCCTTTGCTGAACACAAGCATTTGTCCTTCGTGATAATTGTTACCTGCTACTTCAACAATTCCTTTAACAATATAAAAACCACGTTCAGCATGTTCTTTCGGAAGCCCGAATCTTGCTCCTTGTTGTAGCACAACATGCAAATAAAATAAAGAAGAGTTTGTTCTTACATCATTACTTAATCCATAAGCATTGCCAGCGATCAACCGCATCCACACACCCTTCTCAGTAAAGATTGGAAGTTGCTCCGGCGTATAATTATTAAATGATGGTGCCGACTCTTCATCTTTTTCAGGTAATGCTACCCATGTTTGTATCATTTCCAAATTACCACTTGCCAATGCAGCCGGGTCTTCAAACCGTTCTGAATGTGCAATGCCGCTACCGGCTGTCATCCAATTCACTTCACCCGGACGAATGATCTGCTCTACACCTAAACTATCACGATGTGTAACCTGCCCGCCAAATAGATAGCTTACCGTTGAAAGCCCGATATGCGGATGTGGTAATACATCCAGTGTAGAAGGTTGCGAAGGAATATCTGTAATTGGTCCCGCATGATCCATAAAAATAAAAGGCCCAACCATTCTGCGAAAGCGGAACGGAAGAATGCGTTTAACTTTTACTGATTGACTTATTGCAGCTTCACGGGCATCAATTACAATATCAAGCATGATCGATAAAATGTTTTGAGTAATGTAAAGGTAGTGAGTTGCGGTTCTAACTTACTGTCTCGAACTAAGATGGAAAGATCAATAGGTATGAACTATCGCCGGGTGCCTGATACTGCTCTTCTTATTAAAACAACGATAAATGTGAATACGGCAGAGCCAATTATTGCCCAGATAATCGGGAAAGTTTTCCCACCAATTTTAATTTCTAAAAGCTCAGGTAAACCCAGTTTGCCTGCCAGCCACATACCTATATAAGCCCCGACAAATCCAACTACAATAGATACGAGGCAACCACCAAGATCAAAACCTGCAAGTGACTGTCCTATTCCTCCGCAAATGGCGGCAATTGCAAGAAGTACTAATAATTCAATGAGGGTCATAATTGGTATTTTGTTCAAATTAGCAATTTGAATGCCGTAAAACTAATTAATCTTAGTACTCAGGTTCCTTTTCTTCTCATCACCCAATAAATTCCTTTCACATTAGCTTCCCATTTTTTTATCATCCCTACAAGAATGATCTCTTCCAGTAATTCAAGTCCGGTAATACCAACTGCAGTATAAAACAAAATTAAATCGGGTCCGAAAAAAAAAGAACATAACAGAAAAACACCTTGCATCAGTGCTGCTGTCTTTGCAAGATAAGTGTGAAACGTAGTTAATTTTTTATACCGTATAAATGCATACGAAGCTTGAATAATGAACAGTGCAAGAAGAACAATAAAGAAGATCATTTGCTCTTTGATAAAAGACATTTCAATAACAAATAACCCGATGACGCCAACCAATACTGTAAGATCATCACCGATAGAATCAAGACGGGCACCAAGAATGCTGGTAACTTTATATTTCCGGGCCAGGAAACCATCGATCAGGTCGGTAAAAAAACTTACAGCCAATAACCATTTAAAAGTATCATACCTGCCGGTAAATAACAGAAGGAGCAGAAAAGGTGCAGCCACTATTCGATAGAGCGTAATGCCGTTGATAACGTACCAGGCTTTGTTGTGATTGTTGAGTTTCACAGAATTGAAAATAACTAAACGAAATTAGGATTTTAATTGCCCTCGGAGACTTGAACAGAATTTTTTCAGGAGTCTAATTATAGTTAGATTTAGTAAAACATTTTTATTTAAAAAAGGAGGTTCCCATGTTTGCTGTTGTTCGTCATTATCATTTCAAACCTGAAGATGGTGAAAAAATTGACAAAATTATCCAGGACGGTTTTGTTCCACTTCTAAAAAAGGCAAAGGGATTTGTAAGATATTATTGGCTTGATACCGGCAATGGAGAAGGCGCATCATTAAGTGTATTTAAGGATAAAGCAGGAGCTGATGAATCTATTCATATCGCAGCGGAATTTGTCAAAGCACAAATGTCTACTTTGCTTACTCAGAAACCTGAAGTAATTGAAGGACCCGTAAGGGCTCACGATTAAATTCAAATACTAAGTATTCGAAGCCGTCCTGGCAAATCGGGACGGCTTTACTATTTCATTTGAGCTTGACTCTTCTTATTCCAAACCCAGCCATCTACATTGGTTTAATTCATAATAAACCTTAACAATAAAAATAGCAGGCTCTCTTTAACTTACTCACCAAAACAAATACTCGATATGATCCGGTCAATAATTTTTCTACTCTTATTCTTAGCCCATTTTTTTTCATCGGCCGGACAAGAAGCAAAATCCTCTACTAAACTTTCAAGCTTAATAAAACTTGATCTTGGAGGTCAGGGCTTAGGATTGACTTATGAACCACGGCTATCCGATAAAATTTTATTGGTTATTTCTGGTGGCGTTGGTGGAGGCTATGATATAGCAGAAGGGTTTATGGAAATAAATTATGCATACCCTGCAATGTATTTTTCATTGACCCCAAAATATTATTATAACAGGCAAAGAAGAATTGAGAAAGGGAAAGGAACATTTTTAAATGCAGGCAACTACATTGGTATAAGAGTAAAATATGTAGGAGCTAACGAGATGTACAGAAATAGCATGATGGCAAATCTTCATTGGGGCATGCAAAGAGCACTGGGCCAGCGTTGGACTTTTAATTTTCATGTTGGTGCAGGTTATGCGCAAGACATCGATTATAATTTCGGAACTATTTATCCAGCAGTTGATTTTGCTTTCTCTTATGTTTTCTATAATTCAAAAAAGTGACAGGGATATGCCTATTACCTGGAAGACTCCTCTTTTTTCTTCCTGGTATTAATTTCTTTTTGGATTTCCTTGATCATCATTTTACACCGAATGAGTTCGTTATTATTTTTTTTATCACCGATCAAAGTATAATAGAAAGAGGTTTCTTTGTTTAATAAATCTGCCAGTTCAGAAAAGTTTAAGGTTTGCAAGTTCTGCATCAGCTTTATTTTAGTCCAACTTTATTAGTGCAAACACCATGCAATCTGGTGAATTTGGTGAGCCGGCTATTTTGTTACCGGATTTGGGGAAATAATGCCCGATTTTTGTCTTGACCGGATCTCGGCCTGAAGTGCTTCAATAGAGAGTTTAGAACTTAAATATTTTTCATCACTTGCTCCTTCGACTAACATTTTCGAATATTCTATTGTTTGCTTTGATAGCATATCAACAAGATCAGAGGTTTGTATAGTATGTAATTCCTGCATTGGTAGTTAGATAACAATGCTATTGCTTCAAATGTTCTGCCAGCCCCTGTTAAACCGAAATTAATTTTATTACCGGTAATTTTCATCTAAAGAAATGAATAAATAGAGCCATAAAACTACAGAACCAAAAAACTGAACACTACTTTTTTCAAGCAGACATGAACCTGGGTAAAAAAAGCAAGGTTCCCTTTCCATTCATCATCAAAACATTTAAATTAGAGATAACTTACGATTCATATGCGTGTATTACTGTACGTCCATCTCATTCTTATTTTATTCCTGTACAATTCCCACATTGTATCAGCCCAGGAAAAGATTGACTCTGCAAAATTGAGCAAAAAAAAACCTCCTGACTCTCTTTTTATCGAACGGCTTGACACCTTGTTACATATCCAATCCTGGGTTAGTAGACACCAAATGAATTACCGGCTGATCTATACCGACGATTTTAAATTGGTACTTGCGCCTCATAAGATGAACAGCCTCTCATTCGGTTTTAGTTACCGCTACCTCGACCTGGGACTCAGTTTTACACCGGGCTTTCTGAACCCGGGCAAAAAAGATGAAAAAAAAGGTGAATCGGACATCTTCAGTTTCCGAACCAGTTTAAGCATGTATCGTTTTAATCTAGCTGTGGAATTAAACTCAGTGCACGGATTTTACCTGAAGAATAGCAATGAATTTCAGAGAAGCCTGCCAGATACTCCCTATCTCATTTTTCCTAACCTCAAGGTGAATAATTTTGGTTTGATGCTTCGCTATAATATCAACCCAAAATTCTCCACCGCTGCTTTGACCAGTGGCACACAGGTTCAAAAAAAATCAGCTTATTCCTTCTTGCCAACGCTACAATTCGCCACATTCACATTCCTTGATGCTTCGGCAGATAAAGACCTGCAAAACAAAAGCACTTACAGTACCGATTTCAATTTGCTGTTGCCGGCAGCAGGAACATTGGTCTTATCACCAAAATTCTATGCTTCACTTGTGTTCGGTCCCAGCTTTGGTATCGATATTTTCAAATCCGTTTCGCTAAATGATTCGAGCAAACTTGTATTGTCTAAAGGATCAGGCTTTATAGCCGGCTTTACTTCACAGGCGGCTGTAGGGTTTAACTCAGGCAGATTATTTGCCGGCCTCGAAGGCAGGTATCGAAGTTATGGGCATAAGATTGAAGACGTATCCAGGTTGACCAAACAGTATTTCTATTTCCAGGTCTATGTTGGATGGCGATTGAAAGCGCCAGGCTTTGCAAAAAAAACCCTTGATTGGGTGAATAAAGTCTCGCCGATTGATTTTGATTAGTCAATTGCAAATATCGCAAGATTATTCCCTACCTATTTTTAATTAGACTCATCATTTAATTTGAATCAAGAGATAAACAATTTCTTCGTAATTTTCTTTGTGTATTGCTTTTGTAGCGGTTCCAATCATGAATTAATAAAATTGTAATGGCAAGAAAGTTATTATATACCTCTCTATTTATTCTTGCATCTTCATTTTGCATTATTGGATCGGCCCAACAGGTGACTCCTGTCCAGGATACGATCAAATCACTAGATACGATCATAACAGATACCGTAGCCAAAGAGGTTCTGATCCCGTTAAGACAACGGGTGGCCGATGAGATCAGAAGGAATATTAAGCAACTCAAGGCCGATAGGATCACTAAAAGACAAAATGAGATACTTAATGATATCCTTAAGGTATCACAAAAAGCAAATGATTACTTAGAGAAAGGAATAGATACCGCAGGTATAGCATCTCAACTGGATCATGTGCTCCTATTATATGATGTGGCCGGTGATGGGATTTTTACAAATAAAGGCACTACGCAAACAGAAAGAAACCTTGCTACCTCTTCAACACTTTTAAAGGAGTTGCTTAACAAGACAGAAATTGGAAAGCGGTCACTTGATTCCTATCTTAAAAACCTGGTGGGTTTCCAAAACAATATCGATTCTCTCGCAAGCGACAGTATACTTATTGAATTGCCATCAGATTCTGTCAGCCTCGCTAATTTGATCAGCAGAATAACACTGGTGACCAAAGAAATGAGACCCGCAGATACCCTAATTAAAAAGGCGATCCAAAAGGTACAGCTACTACAAACCAGGATAAATTTTGTTATCATCAAGCTGGAGGATGGTATCGAACAGATCGAAAGTTACAGGGAGCAACTCTCCTCTTCTTTATCAGACCGGGAAACGGTCAATCTATGGAAGCCTGTAGCTTTCAGAAGACCTCTTCGTGAAATCTATTATTTGTCAAAAGAAAAGGCGAGATTGGTTTTTTCTTTTTATTCAAAAAACAATTCAGGCCTAGTAGCATTCCTGTTGTTATTGATTGCAGGCCTATGGCTGTTCATAAGAAATTTGAAGAAAAAACTACATCCAACACAATCGCCAACTGCTGGTCAGGAATGGCTTGTTTTACGTTATCCTTTTTTGTCATCGGCACTTATTATCTTATGCATTTTCCAATTTATCTTCCCAACCCCGCCATTTGTTTTTACTATGTTATTATGGACTATTTCAGTCGTGGCTCTTACATTCATTTTCCGAAAGTTCATTATCAAATACTGGATGACTGCATGGCTGATATTGGTGGGGATGTTTTTCCTGGCAATTATAAACAACTTAACGCTTCAGGCCTCCCGCAGTGAAAGAAATGGAATGGTTTTACTGGCATTAGCAGGAGCGACCTTTGGTCTTGTTTTTTTAATTGGCGGCCGCCAGAAAGAATTAAAAGAAAGGGGGGTACGGATATTTATAGGTTTCTTCATTTTGATGGAACTTATAGCCGCTGTAGCCAACCTTTATGGGAGATATAATTTTTCGAAATCTTTTTTAACCAGTGGCATATTCGGTTTGACCAATGGCATACTATTTTTCTGGGTAATAAGGATGCTCAACGAAATGCTGACCATTGCTGCACGGGTTTACAGAACACAGGATAAAAAAACTTTGTTTATTAATTTTGAAACAGTAGGCAAAAAAGTACCACCTTTTTTTTATTACATGCTTGTGATCGGTTGGTTTATCTTATTTGGACGGAGCTTTTATTTCTTCGGGAAGATCAGCGAGAAGTTCACCGATTTCATGGTAAAAGAAAGAGCGATTGGCGAATCCACATTTACTATCCAAAGTGTTTTTGTGTTTTTCTTGATTCTTTTCCTGTCTGGCATAGTTTCCAGCATTGTTACATTTTTTGCTTCAAGTGACAAGGGTGTTATTAGCAATCGCGAAAAAAAGGCAGGCCTAGGCAGTTGGCTTCTGTTGATACGAATTTCAATAATAACTATTGGTGTGTTGCTGGCATTTACAGCTGCAGGTATACCGATGGACAGGCTGGCAATAATTTTGGGAGCTTTAAGTGTGGGTATCGGTTTTGGTTTGCAGGCATTGGTCAATAACCTGGTGAGCGGATTGATACTCGCCTTTGAAAAACCCATCAATGTGGGAGATGTGGTTGAGTTCGGCGGACAATCCGGAACCATGAAATCTATTGGATTCAGAAGCAGTATAATCACTACCTGGGATGGAGCTGATGTTATTATTCCTAACGGAAATCTTTTAAGCGAGCAAATGATAAACTGGACAAAGGGAAACACCAATCGCCGTGTGGAGATAGTAACAGGATTACCCTATGGCACCAACATTGAAAAAACCAGGAAACTCCTGCTGGATATTTTAGCCGCTGATAAAAGGATCATGCCCAACCCCCAACCATTGGTATTAATAAAGGATTTCAACAGCAGCTCTATTGAGATTAGGATCTTATTCTGGATCGAACACTATGCTACCTGGACACAAATAAAAAGTGATATAATTGAGGCCATCGATGAAGTTCTTAAGAAAGAAGGCATTCAAATTCCATCTCGTAAGAATACTTGATGCAATATTCCGGACACTCCTATCTCTTAAAGTGTAGACATAATTCCCCACAAAAAAAAGCTAGCTTTTAAAAAACTACTCATCAAAATGAAATAATTTTGTACTCTATTATTCTGTATCGATGATTACGACCTTACGAAAAAAATTACATGAGCCTGAGTTAAAAGAAGTACTTGACAATTTCCTTCAGCAAGCTATGATGATGTGTAAAACGAAAGCAGGCACACTTCAATTAATAAACAAGGCAAACAATACACTGGAGATTGCTACTTCATTTGGTCTTTCAGATGAATTCATCAATCATTTTAGAATTGTAGACTGTAATGATGGCTCTATTTGTGGAAGGGCATTAGCAAAGGGGAAGACGATCATTATCCCCGACCTCACTACTGATAAATTTTTTGCAAAGCATTTAAATCTCGCTTTACAGAATAATATCATATCAGTTCAATCGACTCCATTAATATCAAGCAGCAATAAGATCGCGGGTATGATATCTGTTCATTTTATGACACCGAAAAAAATATCGAAAGTTAATATCCCGGCATTTGAATTGTTTTGTACAAAAGCTGCTGACAAGATCGAAGAATTCACAGGCTATTCCTCTCCCCCGGTTAACTTATCAGTTTCACTGATGACCAACCGATAGTAAAGTGAATTCAGGTATAAGATCTCAGCGACAAGTATAATAATAACCCCCAGTAAATAATACAAGCTGTTCACGTTAATAATGATCTGGGCAGAGATAAAAAAAACCAATGCAACAATGAATAATGAGATACGCACCTGTCGTATGATCATGCGGACCTTATCATGAGTTTCCAGCAAGCCCATCATCAGGCTGATACCAATAAAAAAGATCGTCATGGCATAACCAAAAATCTTCAGCAGCGAATGAAGAGAATGATCTGCTGCGAACAACGAAGAGAAACATGCTGCGATCAATCCCAATGATATCAGCGCAGGAATATAAAGCAACTGTAACAAGGTGGCATTCTTAAAACCTTTTTTCGCATTCCGGTTCGATGCCATGGTAAAAAATAACCACCACAATGCAAAAACAATAGCAAGCGCAAAAGCAAATCTTAACCATGTTGAAAGAGCTGTAAGGTCCAACTCACTGATCCCATTCACTACCCCTAACACAACCTCTCCAAAAACAATAATGGTAAACAACCCCAAACGCTCCGACATACTTGAAGATAAATTAAGATCCAGCGATGACCTGCGTAACAATCGATGGGCGATGAAATAAGGAGAATAATTACAGATGATCACCAGCGGCACAAGGAACTTAAACCATTCCTGTGATACAACCAGGCTAAGTCCCATTAATGCAAGTGATAAAAGAAATAGGATTGTATAAGGCAGGTTGAATCGTCGATGTCCCTTGTCATAAATTCCTATACTCCACCACATATAAGTGATATAGAACTGCATGATCATGAGTACGATCGTGGTATTAAAATACTGTTTACCTGTTGGATGATCGATCGTAATTGCCAGCGCTGCAATGATCATTATTTGCCATAAGGTCATTAACCGGGTGCGGAGTCCTTCATTGCCATGAAGGTCATGATAAAGACTGCCATTGAGCCACCCCCAGTAAATAAGAGCAAACAAAGAAGCGTATTCAAGAAAACCGTTGATGCTTAAATGCAGGGATAAATGATGTGTGATGCGGGAAATAGCGATCACATAAACAAGATCATAAAAGAGTTCAAGCCAGCTTATTCTTCGCTCCTTTATCTCCCTGTCAAATTTTTTTGGTGCTCCCCACCAGGCTGATGTACCAATATCGAATCGCATAAGCAATGTATTTGTCCTGATAGCTATCGGGATAAGGCATATTCCAAACCTGGCAAAAGTATATAATAAACAATGTTCCGGTGGCTACGAAATTCAATAAATATCTCTACGTTTACATATTATGAAGGTAAAAAAACACTACATGAAAAACATATATAACTTTCAATCGGTAAGAAATGGAATTTTTATTTTGTTCTCTATGTTCACAATAAGTGCATGCGACAGAAGTTCATCGCCTGAAGGAAGAATGACCATGAAAATAGAGAGCCTTCAGAAAAATATGATTGATAGCTTACAAAAACAGAATAGAGCAATACTCGATAGCTTAAGTAAAATCCGTAAAGAATTAAATGAAATAAAGGAGCTAAAGAAATAAGATCACTTTAAAAACTGGCTGTTGTTAAAATATGCGTACCCGGATATTGAATAGTTCCGTCATCTTCGGCCGTAATGAATATCTTGGTTGGTTTAATTGAAGATACCGTTTCAAAAGAGCCCTTTAGTCTTTTTGAAAGTAAACTGGATGAACTGTTTATTTGACCGATATTTTTGACCGGTTCCTGTTCTGTCTCCATCCAGATCACATAGGTTTTCATTGCCGGTTCCAATTTGCCTGGTTCGGCCAGGTTTGATAACTCAACCTGGATAGTGTAATTGCTATTGTTGTCTTTTTTCACTTTTACCGTTCCTTCCGCTCCCGGAACAATGGATGAAGCTTGAAAGGCGATCTTCTTCGCACATGACTCAAATAAGAATATTGTCATTATTCCAATAAGACATAAAAAGATATTTTGAGTAAGTGTACTTTGTATTTTAGTATTCATTTTCTGTTTTTAATATTAAACAAAAGGTTGTCTGCATAGCCAGGCGTGAAGGCGGGAATTTAATAAGTGATCACTAGCTTTGACAAAGGTCATTTTCTTTTTATCACCCATTGTTATATAACTCTGCAAATAAGTTACATCATTCACACTTTCACGTCGTCGCTCCTATGGTAGATGCGTTTATGTGTATAATCTGCATTACATATAATGAGTTATGAGGATTACAGTTTTTTATCCTAAACTTTTATCTTCTAACTATTCCGGCATGTACGATAATTAAAGGTTACCTTGGAAGAATGCATTTCTTAAAAGAACATCTCAGTGACTATAATTACAGCTGGACAAATGAGGCCACCTTTACAGGTGAGGCTACCCGCCGTCTTTTTAACAGGTACAACGGTAATCAACTGCTGTTTATACTTAATCTCTATGCTTCGGTGATAGAAGGTTTTACGGTAACCATGGGGCTCAAAATTGAAGACAGGCTTTTAAATCAATTGCCAGTTGATGCCAGGAGTGAAATGTCTGTTCTTAATTGGCTTAAGCAAACTCCTGCCCTTCCGGTTAGTAATGCTTACTAATATAAAAATTATCAAACGTTATTCACGCCGCACAACCAGGTATTGTATAGTTTTCAGCACCGCAGGGTCTTGTCATACCGAGACGATTAATATTGTACTCTTGCTGATAGGAAATAATAGTCGAGCCATCTCAGAGACTACATACTAAGTAAGTGACCTAAACTTGTTACCGCTTGAGATACCTCGCTTTTATTTATTCAATTCGATAGCTTAAAAAAGAAGGCTCGGCATGACAGACACTAAGAGATTGTAATTGCATTACAAATTGTATCGTCAACTTTACAGACACGAACCAAGGCGGAACTCGTGAAATAATTTTGATAAAAAAAGGCTGCTAAAAAAGCAGCCTTTAATAATTTTAGTATTGATTTATTGTTTTATAAACTTAGCAGCTTTTATTTCTTTGCCATTATTTACATTCAACAAATAAATACCAGCTGGGAATTTCGAAATATCTAATTGTGTAAGTAGGTTACTACTTTGCCGTTGCATTACTAATTTACCCATCAGGTTATATACTTTGATCTCTGCATTCTTGTCAACTCCTTCCACCAATACATTCAACTGATCACCTGCGGGATTGGGAAAAAGGTTAATTGCAAAATCTTGATACACATTTTCAGGAGTGGCAATAGCCATTGTCTTAGCTGCAGTACCTGTTTGCACTTTCAACGTATAACAAGATGTTGCACTATTTGCAGTACCCACCGGAAATACTTTTGCATAATAAGTGCCTGCAGAAACAGTTAACGAGATCGATTCATTTTTAGAACCCTTATTTTTTGAAATACCAATTTGTGTTCCGATGCTATTTAATACAGCAAGGTCATAGTTTGCAGGTAATGTAGTTAACCCCACAGTGATCGTACCACCTGAACTGATCGTGAATTGATAATGGTCAATATCATTTTTTGGAGAAACTTTTCCTTTAACATCAGTATTTAAAAGAATCGCAGCAGCTCCACTTGTAGTTCCGTTTGTACTTAAGTCATAAGGACCGGGACATGATGTTGGAGGAGGCGTTGATCCCGATGTTGTGAATTGTCCGGAGTTAGGGCTACTAGCTTCGACGAGGCTGCAGTTTGACCATACTCTCCAATCATATGTTGTGGCAGCAGACAAACCATATATAGTTTCAGATGTTGAGTAGGTAAGGTCATAAGCAAATAACCATGTACCGGAAAAAGTTGGCTTAAACTGGATTGAATAACCAAACGCACCGCTGACAGGACTCCAACTCACGGTTGCGGCACTGGATGTAATACCAGATGTGGAAAGTCCGACAGGAGGAATACATGAACCTATTGCACCTGTTGTAAACTGAGTTTGTGAGTAGTTGCTGCTTCCGGAAGGGCAGTTGGTCCTTACTCTCCAGTCATATGTAGTAGAGGATTGTATTCCAGATGTAAAAATACATTGTAACCCGGTTGTACCATAAAAATAAGGTGTCCAGTCGGAAGAACTTGCAGGTTTGATCTCAATATCATAACTCGTGGCCCCACTAACAGGTGACCAACGGGCAGTGGCAGCCGTAGCTGTAATGCCCGAAGTTGAAAGACCAGTTGGTGCACTACATTGAGCATTAACACCATAAGATGCTACTACTAAAAGAAACAAAGCCATTACTTTCATAAGCATATTGAATTTTGAGTGGTTCATAAATTTAAATGCGGCACAATTTACATGAACCACAGTTATAAGACAAACGCTAAACAATGAATATCGTGCCAGAAAAATTAAGAAGAGCTTTTTGAGCAGATTTGATACCTCAAATCAATATCACGAAAGGAATATCTTTTCCTGTTGCGGAGATACACTCACTCACTTTACGTACACAAACCAAGGCTGAGGAAAATTAATGAAGCTTGCTTAGTTATGTTATTCAGTAAGTAGTGAAAAAGAGTCCGGCCTTAAGCGGGACTCTTTATGTCTTCTTATCCATTGATTACTTTCAGCATACCAAGATGTTTTCCATTTTTATCCAGAATATTTCCAGTTCGATCTACAAATGATCTTGTATTCGAATTATCATAGATCGCAAAAGGATATTTTGAATTATTGAGTCTGGACAGTTGACCCACCTTATACCAATTATTATTGACCATCCTGAGTACATTCAACCCGTCAGTCGTATAGTAGCTATTGCTATTTCTACTTTGATTGGGTTTAAGTAATACTTGTCCAAGGATATTGATAACAGTTTGTAAAACTGCCGACCCGGTCGATGCGGTCGAACCTCCAGTCCTTCCAGTACTGGTCGGGTACCTTCTTGTTTCATCAGAAGTTTGTACAGGCCTGGTCGGTCGTTTTGTTTGCGCAACATCTCTTCCTGTCATTTGCTCATCGGCACTCTCCCATCCATTTTCAATTGATGAAAGCCGGCTGGATTTACCTGGATGAGTTGCTGATGCATTTTCACTTGCGATCAGGTTCATAGTCGCCTGTGCGTCTTTCAGGCTTGCTCCCATTTTACGCAAAGCATAACCTGAGAATTCATCAGCTTCCAGTTCGATCGTAGGATTGCTACCCTGACCTGAAACGGTATGACCTAGCAAATGATGTCCGATCTCATGTGCCAACACACTGATGGAAGCCCACTGTGTGCCGGTTCGTCTGTCAAGTGCATTGATAAAACTCGGATTATACAGAATATATCTTTTTCCACCATATGCAACAGCGGCTGCATTCTGAATATCGGCTTGTCGAATCTCAAAATTTGCACTTCTCCCTACTGCACTGAGAATATTCTGGATGATCTGCTGGCCCTCTGCCACAGATGCAAAATTCTGCATTGGAACTGCCCAACCGGGATTATAGCTCACGGTACCATGAGTACCTATCCGGATGTTTGTTTGAGCGAAAATTTGAAAGGATAAGAAAAAAGTAAATAATGCGAGTAAAGATTTTTTCATTTTATTTTCCTCCATTGAATTTTAGTTAAAAAACATAGGAGTTTCATATTACATGCCGCATTGTGTTAATGACATTTGAAAGAAAATCTATTAACAGAACGTTTTTTTTACAGGCAGAATTTGCTAAGTTTTGTTCTTAAAATATCTCATTTATTTCGATAGTAATAATAAGTTCGATCATTAAAGTTTCACCGATGGGAAAAAGATCAGGTTGACAATTTAAATTTAATATGCCCGGGCAAGATCTAGGGGAGAAGTATAATTTCACGTATCACTTCGATGAATGACTTTCTATTTTCACTTCTTATATTTTAATGTTGACGCAGTACTATTTTTTTTATAGGGTTTCGAGTATCTTGATAGTAAACTGATCCCTGTGAAAAACAAAATTACATTCTGCCTGTTGGTGGCTGCATGTATTGAGTTCAGCCTCTCCTGTAATAACACTGATGGCGCCATTACTGAACCCCTCGCAGTCACCAAAGAAAAAAAATCAAAGCCTGTAAAGACCAAGAAGAAAAAAGAGAGCAAGAAAACTGTGCAGGCCATTGAACGAAAACCGGAACCAATAAGCGAACCAGCAATAACTACTTCTCCCGTCAATACTACTATAGGAAGTATGATAATTAATAAAGCAACCGATTATGCAGCTCAAAACGGATTATCAACAGAGTATTGTTTCCTTATTGATATGAACCAGTCAAGCGGCCACAACCGTTTCTTTGTTTACAGTTATAAAAAGAATTCAATTGTTTATTCCGGGTTGGTAGCTCACGGATGCTGCAATGAAAGTTTTATTGCCAACCCAAGATTTTCCAATACATCAGGTAGCGGATGCAGTTCGCTGGGCAAATACAAAGTAGGTGAATTTTACCGCGGACAATGGGGTAAATCTTTCAGGCTTTACGGGCTGGATAAAAGTAACTCCAATGCTTATAAGAGAGCTGTAGTAATCCATGGCCATAAGTGTATTGAAGACAAAGAAATTTACCCGAGAGTATTGTGTAATAGCTTCGGATGTCCAATGGTTTCATTTAAATTTTTTGATAAACTTTCAGGCATCATCGAAAAATCAGATAAGCCGATCCTGCTGTGGATTTACCGGTAATGGCTTTGTTAATTAAAGATAAACAATTACGCCATCGTTGGTATGAGTTGAGCTACCAACAAGAGCAGAAGACACTAAATAGGCTAATCCTATTGTAAAAATGCACTTGTGCTAATATAGTTTTTTGGGGAATGATATACTTGTATTTGAAATACTATGATTAAAACTCCAACTAAAAAATGTGATTAAAGTAGTATTTTTTAGAACCCTCGTATTTTATTGCACCCGATTCGGGAACTACGGACAACAAATGGAAAGTATAAATTAGAATATGCTCATATTAATGTCTGCTTTCAATAGTTTAAGGTTATATTCACCAAAGCTCTAAAACAAAACATGAAATTTACTCTTTGGCTTTCCTTTCTTATTGTTATCTCCTCCATAGTTTCAGCACAAACATATACGACAACATCACAGAATAAAAATACACCGAGCGCCAATGCATTGAACTAATAGTCTTATTCCCTTCACCCACCGCAGCACGTTAATCTTTATAATTTAAATACACCACCATGAGGCAAACAATTCTATTCATTTCATCTTTTATTGCCGTCACAAATACGGTCTTATCACAAACCAGTGCTGAAAAATACTTTCAGCTTAATTCCATTTCATTTGTTGCTGAGCATTGCAGCAAAACAATAGAGAAGAAAAAAGAAGTGAAAAAATGTTATTGGGATTCTGCTACCGTTCGTATCAAAAACAAAACATTTATTGAAAGTAGGAGTTGGAGCGATGATCGTGACAATGCAATTGTGACTTCCGGCGATCTTTTACAGATCGACTTTGATAAAAGTAAAGTAACTACCACAACCGACAATGGCCCGGATGCATTGCCTGTTGTCTCTTACCTGCTTAAACTGGAGGGAAAAAATGATACATGGCCATTCATCCGTACCAATAAATATTTAAAACCCAAAACCGATTTCGCATTATATCTCCCTTTTGCAACGCTAGAAGATGCTTTAGATGCTGAAAAATATCTTAAAAGCCTTGTAGGAATAAACTAAAAAAGTACAATAACTCTTAAAAAATAATCAATGAAAAGTAGCTATACAGGTAAAAAGGTCGTTTCAAGGATAATTTGTCTCACATTATTCTTTTGTATTCTATACACCCACAATTCTTTTGCGCAAACAGCGGCAGAGATCATCAACAAACATATTAAGGCTATCGGCGGCCAACAAAAGATCGATGCCATCAGTTCCTATAAATTTGAAATAGATTCCAGGATCGTAGTTCAATACAAAAAACCAGGTAAATGGAGATTAGATTTCATGAAAGACGGAAAGATAGATCAAACAGAGATCTATCATGGTGAAAAAGGTTGGTCAACTTTTAAAAATGGAGAATCGCAGGCAACCTACTCGGGCCTGTCTTTTGAAAATTTTCTTCCCGGTTATTTAACGTATGTAACCGCTCCAAATTTTAAAATTGAAAGCCTGGGTGCCGACACGGAAAGTGATAACCTACTGATCAAAGTTACCCCGCTGGTAAATAATTCACTTTACATGTACTACCTATACTATATTAATCCTTCCACGTATTTAATAACTAAAATGAAAAGGGAGTCGGATGTAGCATCTTACGAGGTTTATTTTGAAGATTATATTACACAAAATGGGATCAGCATACCGATGAAGATCACAAAAGTTAATAGTGATAAAGGTCATCTGCGTTATTCTGAATTAAGAACTAAGGTGCAGATCAATATTCCTCTTGATGATAAATTATTTCTGAAACCCGCTTTGAAAAAAGAGCTGAGTACTTTTAAAGGCCCTGGTGATAAAATTGGATATAAGGATGAAAATTTTATCACGGTCATCCAACCTAAATATGATGATGCCTGGAATTTTACTGAAGGACTCGCTAAAGTGAAGTTGAAGGAACGTTTTGGTTTTATTGATGAAAAGGGTAAGGTGATCATCCCTATACAATATACTGATGCGGATGGTTTTTATGATGGCTTATCCTCTGTAGAAATTGACAAGAAGAGAGGATATATCGATAAAACGGGCAAGATTGTTATCCCGGCGAAATATGACAGGTGGTCAATTTTCAGGGACGGTATGGCTGTAGTAAAACTCGACACTAAATGGGGCGTTATCAATAAAAAAGGAGAAGCGATCATTCCATTTGAATATGACTATATCGGGTTTTTTAAAGATGGAAAAGTTTCGGTTAAAAAAGATGGTATCGGATATTTTATTGATAAAAACGGTACAAAAGTAGATTAGATCATTTCCACTAAAAAGAAATTATGAAAAATAGTATACTCCTGTTCTCAATTGTGTTTTTTGTTTTTATTGCTTCTGCACAAACAACAAAAACTCCTGTAAAAGCTACGCCATCGGTAAAAGTCGATTTCTTAAAAGCCAGATTTCAATTGGACCCCGCTATCTTTTCATCAAGCAGCATTGATTCAAGTAACAGGGACCGCAAAGAACTAAATATAAAATTGACGAATATAAAAAGTGCCATTTTCACTGTCGCTGAGGGTTCAGCTACAACTGTCGATGAATGGACAGAAATGCTTAAAAAAGTTTATAAAGCAAACGCTATTATTCCCACTAGCTCGGGATTTACATTTGAAAAGGTCTATGGTGGAGCTGCAAGCCTTAATTATATGGATGAGTCGGTAACTACATTAGAATACAAAGCCGTTTTTCATGGCACAAAAAATCAACAGGAGCTTGAAAAAGCAATGGCCCTGATGCCAAAAGCCCGTGACCTTAATGAACCTAAAAATTCAAAGCCGATCAATAAATTTGACACAGATGAAAATAACCGGATCATAAGAACTTACCTGCTTGAAAGTTCGCCAGGTACCGGCACTGTCTTTATGAGGGTTTATTATGAAGCAAATTATGCGGATGATAAAAAAAATGAAGGTCTGAAAGTACTGCAGGCTTTTATGAATGGGATATCACAATTAAAAATTAACGAGTATACCAGTTTTAGCAAAGTAAATAATGCAAAATTTATGATTGATATGGCCCTACCTTCTGCCGAGGGGGGAAATGGACACTATTCCTTTAAACAACCTGATGGAAATATAACTATTAGCAACATTCCAAATGCATCAGAGGGATATGCTGCTCAATTAGAGTCCTATTCAGCAGGTACTGCAAATCGCACAGTTATTAACAAGGGTGACATAGAAAAGCATTTGCTATACAACGGTATCCAGGTCTTTACCCGCCTGTTCACCTTACAAGACAATGACTATAAATTTATCAGTTACGAATATGTTAGTGTAATTGTTCCCAATAATAAGGCGGTCAAAAAACCTTTGTTGATCTCAATACAAACCTATATAGCTGACCTGTCTGAAACAACTGCACTGAATGCCTTTATTCTTAACAGCATCTCTATGCCAGGCACACTTACAAAAACAGCCATTGATAAATTAAAAGATAATTATAAAAATTAGTAGAGAAAGAAGCAAAATTTATTGAACACAACTATTGCCGTTGCATCCCCACAAATAACCCTTTTGAATATACCCGTAGTAGCTTATGCTTAGTCCCGATAGCTATCGGGACTAAGCATAACAATCCTATAATTTTATTATTTCCTATTAACTTCGATTTAAAAGAAATCGATATGAAAAAGCGGATGGTTGTTTTGTTATTAGGTACTTGCCTGATACTCATTTCCTGGACATCCCTGGCTACTTATGAAAAGCAACCAAAGGGAAAAAAAACCTATGACAGAACATGTAGCCCATGTCATGGTGCAGATGCTAAAGGTATACCAGCATTCAGCCCGGCATTATCAAGGTCGAAAATTGTATTGGGCCCTGCCACTAAACTTATCCGGGTATTGCTACGGGGCTCTGACGAATTAAAGACTGATCCGGGTCATAATAATAAAAACAGTATGCCTTCCCAGGCCAATTTAAAGGACAGAAGGATCGCCAATCTTTTGACATATATAAGAAGCAATTTTGGAAATAAAGCTCCGGCCATTATAGCTGATGAGGTAAAACTTGTAAGAGAAAAACTTTGATCAATTAGTTTTTTTGTTCCGCCTTGAACTTGTACAAAGGACAGCAGCATAAAAATAAAACTGATAAATACAGATCTTGATTGGTCTTACGGACACGAACCAGCACTGAGGAATAAATTTTTTATTCAATGATATTATTGTAATTTGATGTTAGTATATCATTATCCATTACCAAAAATCCTTCATCATGACAAGAGTACTTGCATTGCTGCTGTTACTGTTAGTAGCTTCCTTTCAAGCCAATTCACAAAATCCAACTGATTCGACTAAGGTTACAACTGACTCGACTAAGATTACAACTGAGTCGACTGAGGTGACAAAAAACCTTGTAAAGCTGAATCTTTCCAGTTTGTTTCTTGGTAATTATGTTGTACAATACGAAAGAGTAATTGGCAAAAAAAGTTCATTAGCATTTGCACTAGGGTATGCACCAAACGCTGAACTGCCCTTTAAGGAAACACTAATGGATAAATTTGGCGACAACGAAACTGCAAAAAAAGCTATTGAAAGCACCGTTTATACCAGGTGGACCTACACCCTCGAATACCGGTATTACCTGGGCAAAGCTGCTCCTAAAGGACTTTACCTCGCACCTTTTATCAGGTCTATGAATATGGACTTACAGCAAGACTATCCTTTTGTACCCAGTGACGGTAAACAACATGTGGCAACAGTTAGTAGTAAGTTTAATGCTTTTGGTGGTGGTTTAATGCTGGGAGGACAATGGTTGTTTAAAAAACATTTGGGTATCGATTTTTGGATCATTGGGGCCTATTATGGATCAAACTTAGATGCCAAATTTCATGGCACTGATCCGGTCGGTGGTCTCAGTCCACAAGATATGATTAACCTGGAAAAAAGTATTGAAGGTGTTGATATTCCGGGTTATACTATAGATGCAACAGTCACACAGCATCCAAGTGGGAAACCCACTACTGTGGATGCAACTCTCACAGGTAATTGGTATGGGTTCAGGGGTGCCGGAGTATGTTTAGTTTATAGATTTTAGTTATTATTTGAATAGATAAACAAATGAAGAAAGGTTCGTGGGGACACGAACCTTTCTTATTCATCACTTATTTGTTATTCGATTTGTGTCGTCATTATAGATTATGAAGACCCCGAACTGACTGAACGATCAGTGTTTTTTTATTTAATTATTACATTCTATTTTCTCCTCGTCGATCCTGGTAGAAATTTCGCCATTGGAAGTAATGGTAACATGGAATTTATATTTAACAACGAAACTGATTCCCTGGCCCGTGAACCTCATTTGTTGAGTATAAGTTGCACTATACTGCCCTCCGTATTCGATAGTACCAGTAACGGCTGCCTGGCTTCCGCCTATTGCTCTGAAGCCATCTCCTGTAGAAAGACCCACACCAGTTATTCCCTCTGAATGAACATGAAGGGTATAAGTAAATCTCTGATTGTTACTCGTTTCCTGCCTAACTATTTTTACTGTGCCGGTCAAGCTTACATCTTCACCAGCCCCACCATTGGCGCATGGTATAAATAGTGTGCTTGCATAAGGTTCTGACACGACACTAATTTGAGTTTGAGCCGGGGAAGATTGATTGGAAGAACTTACTTCCTCCTGGCCGGGCCCTTCAGGAATGTTCTTGCTGCACGAAAATAGAAGAGTTAATGTCAATACCGATAAAAAGCCGGTGATCATTGATCTGATCTTTGAAAGTTGAATTGCGTTTTGCATGATAAGGTTGTTTTTTTAGTTTAATGAATGATTGTATTTATAATTTTTAATTACCGGGACGAAAGTAAAATGAAAGAAGACGAACCGAAACAACTAATGATTAGCGATATCATGGTCTTGCGCAGAACATCTTGTTTATTGAGTAAAGCAGAAAACAAACGTATCTTCAACTTCAGCTTATAAAAAATCAGAAAATTTTAATGTCACACAAAAGATCAATTCACCCTTTTCTAAAAGTTGTATCCTGCTTAATAATTCTCCCCGCATTTTTTATTCAAACCCTTTATGCCCAGCAGGCTAAAACAAAACCACACAATCCTGTTATTGAAGGATGGTATGCGGATCCTGAAGGTGTTATTTTCGAAAACAAGTATTGGATCTTTCCCACCTACTCGGCCAAATACAGGCAACAGGTTTTTTTGGATGCATTTTCATCAACAGACATGGTCACCTGGGAAAAGCATCCTAAGATCATTGATACATCTGTTATTAAATGGGCCTACATGGCTATGTGGGCACCCAGCATTGTAAAAAAGGACAATAAGTATTTTTTATTTTTTTCAGCAAACGATATTCAAAGCAAAGCGAGAAACGGAGTGAAGGACGATACACTTGGCGGAATAGGTATTGCAGTAGCTAATCAACCAGATGGTCCTTATAAAGATCATTTGGGCAAGCCATTGATCAATCAGTTCTATAATAATGCACAACCGATCGACCAGTTCGTATTCCAGGATAAAGACGGGCAATATTATATCATCTATGGCGGGTGGGGACGATGCAATATTGGAAAGCTCAATGAAAGTTTTACTTCTTTGGAAAAATTCCCGGATGGTAATTTAGTCAAAGACATTACGCCAAAAGATTATGTAGAAGGACCCACTCTATTCATAAGAAACGGAAAATATTATTTAATGTGGTCTGAAGGTGGCTGGACAAATGGCACTTATAAAGTAGCCTATGCAATTTCAGATTCTTTGTTAGGACCCTTTGTAAGAATTTCCACCATATTGCAAGCAGACGAAACTATTGCGACTGGTGCGGGGCACCACTCAGTCATTAATATTCCAGGCACTGATGATTGGTATATCGTATACCATCGACGACCGATCCCAAACCTTGACCGCGACCACCGTGTAACCTGTATTGATAAGCTTTATTTCAATAAAGATGGAACTATTAAAAATGTAAAGATGACTTTTGAAGGAGTAAAGCATAAACTAAAAAATAAGTAACCCTATGATGAATGTTGAATTAACTCATTAAACTACATTGCTACTATTAAACTTTCGTGCATCTTTTCTTTTTTTAATTCTTAAAAAAATCTACCTTAGCAGCACCGCACCATTGCTCCATCTTATAGACGGCACTATTTTTTCTGGTTAGTAAGCACTTTGTACTTGTTGAATTGTATTTCATCCGTCCCTATAGATAACTCTGCTCGCCGGGTTTTTCATATTCATTGCTATAATATTTTACCCCGGCAAATGAAGCAGATTCAAACGAGGTCTCGTCATAGTAGCATAAGATATACGAGAATTTGTTAGTTATCATCATAGAACAGATCATGAATTAACAGGTTCCTTATGAAAAGACAAAATTCACACTACCAGGGTTCGTGCATTTGAACATGAGTTGTATTCACATTACCATTGGAGTGGATTAACATTTTAATCAAAACCTAATAATATGAAAAAGCAATTCCTTGTTTTACTGATCGTATTAACTTCTTCGATCACCTATGCACAAAAAGGTAGTTGGTATATTGGTGGTGTAGCCGGTTATGGCTCAAATACAATGGAACCAACCGTTGGTACAAAGTCGACCACTACTTCCTGGGCTTTCGGTCCTGAGATAGGTACTTTCCTGAAGAATGATATCCAGTTGGGTTTTATTCTTGGATTGAATGGTTCAACCGAGAAGGATGATGATGACAAGACCTCTGATTTTTTCGGTTTTTCGCCAACCATTTATGTAAGGAAATTTAAAAAAGTGACTGATAACTTCAGTTGTTTTACCGGATTGTATTTTAACTACCTGTCTGGTGAGAGTACAGATTTTACATCTACTCCTGAAGAGAAGTTCAAGGGTTCTGGATTTGGTATTAGTTTAGGGATCGGTGCGGCCTATGCCTTGTCTCCCCGTTTTACGGCAGTTGGTCAATATGGACTGTTAGGATATTCATCAATAACATATAAGCAGGATGATGCAGAAACCGGTAAAGAATCTGATTTTAATATCGGAGTGAATACGGTTGGGTCGAGCAGTTTTGTTCAGGGTAACGGATCCGGTGCAGTTTTCAATATTGGTATATATTATACATTTAAATAGATAAACAATTACCAGATTCGGTTAGTAGCGAAGGAGGATCAACTATCCTCCTTTTTTTATTGTGATGGGCCAGCAAGCACTGAGAAATTAAAATAGAGGATAATATTATTCCTTTATAGCTAATAAGATCATTCTAGATGATGTGACACTATCGTATTCATTCAGCCGGTAATCTCCATAGATCTTTTCCAGCTTCAATCCATTTTGTTCAAACATATAATCAAAATCATTCAGGCCAAATTTAGCCACCTGTTCAACGAATTCAGAATTACCCGCAGGCATATCATCAATCACTATTTTTTTATAGAAAAACCGTTTATCTGTCCACCGGGAGATATGATAAATAATCCCATCAATCTCTTTTGTTTCTTCAGGGATCAATCGTTCTTCAGACCATGCTACATTTAAATAATCCAGTACTAATGTGCCGCCCGGTTTTAATGAATGACAAATATTACCGATCACTTTATTATTCTCTTCTTCATTTCTAAAATATCCAAAGCTGGTAAAAAAATTAAACACATAATCAAACTGGTTCTTACCAAATGGATCACGCATATCATGTTTTGCAAACCGGAGATTTCTTTTTTCGTATTTCTTTGCACTTCGTATACTGGAAGCAGCGAGATCCAATCCTGTTACATCAAATCCTTTTGCAGCCAGCCATTTTGCATGACGTCCTGCTCCGCAACCCAGGTCAAGCATGGTTGCATTTGGCGGAGGCTTCAATTCATCCAGTAATGCATCAATAAAATCAGTGGCTTCTTTTTCACTCCGGTTCGAATAAAGCTGGTGATAAAAAGCAGAATCAAACCATTTTTTATACCAGTTAGTGTTGTTCTCAATTTTCAATTCAATTGTATTTTTCATAAAAGAGGTTTAATAATTAAAAGATGATGATATTAATGTGTCGCAATTGTTTTTTGTCTTTTGTGCATAATACCAAACAACGAATTATCACGCAGCCAGGCAGCCAGCCAAACAAATGCAAGTATCATGGCAGGCATTATGAAAAAAATATGCTGTGATAATTCAACAGCCATGGCACCACCAAAATAAGCGGTCAATAAAACGAAGCCGATCCTCAGCGTGGGTGGCCAGAGAAATAATGAAACAAATATGAGTTCTGCTACTCCCAGCAGTTTCATATAAAGAAGTAAGCCTGCTTTTGTGAATACTTCAACCAGTTGTGGCTGAGCAGTAAGTTTCATCACTGAACCTGCACCAATCACCAATGCTACAAGGATGGATGGTGGCCATTTGATAATTTTGTTTGTTTTGCTTTTCATTTTTAATAAATTTTGATAAAACAAAACTACCGGCGGGTGAAACCCTGCACGTTGACATAAGTCAAAATAAAAAAAAAACAGTTGTTATTTTTTGCGCATAGACTTTCTGCGAACACGGCTCAGTGTTTCGGGAGCAATACCGAGATAAGAAGCCAGCATGTGCTGTGGCACTCGTTGCGCAATAGAAGGATAGGTTTGTATAAAATCATTATAGCGTTCTTCAGCGTCGGCAACAAGAGAATGAATAATCCGTTTATCTTTTGCAGCAGATCTTTTTTGCATGCCGGCCTGGAATGATTTGCCATAAGCAGTCACTTTCTCCAGCATTTTAAAATGTCCTGCCTGGTCTACCAATAATAGAGCAGAGTCTTCAATAGCATCTATAAAACAAGATGCTTTTCCTTCTGAACCCGCAGCTTTATCGGCGATCCACCAGTTCTCCGGAGCAAACTGGATAATATGTTCTTTGCCTTTGTTGTCTACCACATAGCTGCGCAGGAAACCTTTGCATACAAAAGTCCCGTACTTTAACGGGTCACCTTCACGTAACAAAAATTCTCCTTTCAGTACCTTTTTTGGAATACAGACATCCCGGATCAAATCCTTATCCGCTGCTGATAACGGATGAACTTTCTCTAAATATTCAAATAAGGATTCGACCATATTAATAATAATAATGAATATGAAATTAATAAAATGGATCCACTTATTTTATTATTCTGATGCGTGGGAACATTATGATAGCAATGTCGGTATTGGGCACTCACTACTTTTCGGAGAACCAAAGCAGAGGCAATAAGAATAATTTCTCAACATTTCTCTCTACGATCTTGAATGCGTCTTTTCTTTTTCCGACAATATCAGGACCAACAGCAAACAAGCCACTCATCGTATTTCGTACAGTATAAGGTTCGCAGATACGTATTTCCGATTCTTTCAGTTTTTCTTCGCTATTGTATATCTGGTAAGTAATAACTGAACAGATATCATAAGAGACTTTTCGGGTCTTATCATTTTTTTCGCCGGTAACTTCCACTCCCGTATTTTCAAAGAAGGCATCAAGTTTCTTAACTACAATAGCATTTGAGGCGTTACTATCAGCCATGAGGGAAAGGATAATGCTGTCTGCTTTTTCAGTTTGTGGCAATAACCCTGGATAAATAATTACCTGCTCTTTGAATTGCGGTGCAAGCTTGTTATATAATAAATGTTTAAGGCTATCAGCCAACTGAGCAAACAATTCTTTTTTATTTTTTCTTGCGTCTATAGAAGATGCATCAAAAGAGTTAATGATAAGAAACCGGCTAACAATAGAATCCTTTGCAAAGAGAGAATCAGTATCGTCTTGTGACCATGCAGTACTGCTGCAAAGAACTAAGAAAAAAAGTATCGAAATAAATGATCTCATATAAACTATTACTTATTTCAGTTCTGGCATTTTAAATTCATTCATCTATCCACACGTCCAAAATAGAAGTGCATCGCCTGAAAATACAAATTTTAGAGTGTTTTCTATTGTTGTGTTTTGCCATTTGGTTGCGTGGGGCGACAACCGGGCTGCCTCACTTAACAAACCTGCCTGCCGGCAAGCAGGCACGAATCAAGGCGAAGGAAAATGCCTACTACTTTTTTCACATTTTTTATTTTCCTGGAAGGATATATTTTGTATTTAGTAATACTATTATGCTTAACCTTGTAGATTTAATTTAATTTAATGAAAAGAATTTACCTGCTGTTCGCAATTATAGTGCTAACGACACCAACAGTAAAAGCTCAGACTGCTATAGAGTTTAATGATAAAATGGCCGACATTTCTGATAGTCTTTACGCCGGGGGCTCTGCCTGGGGAACTGCACTTAATGCTGCAAAGCAAACTGGCAATTACACTACGCTCAAACCCATAAGAGAAGGAATGCAGGCATTCATCGATAAGTATATTTTGTTGGTACAAAAGATGAAAGATGTAAATAATAGCAAAGAGCTGAGAATGGCAATGATCGATCTATTGAAGATTGAAAAGCAATTAACCGATTCTTTCCGGCCTTTTGAAGCATTCAATGCGAGTACTCCCGCAGAAAAAGTGCAGGCGGAAATGGATACACTTAAGTCAAAAGTAAAACTTGAAGCAAGTTATATGGAGAAGGTGAATACGGCCCAGGCTAAATATGCTGCTGAAAATAATTTCAAAATAGAAAACTAATTAGAAAAAATCGAACTTGATTATCTGCGTGGCCAGGGTTCCGTTTTGCAAGCGATGGTTATGCTTCAATACTTAAAAAATAAAACTCATAAGTGATTTTTAAAACACTATCTTTTGACGAGATTGAGCTTTTAGGTATTTTCTTCCTTACATTAAATCAAAAGTTCCTTCCTGCCTCTTAACCACTTTTGTCGATCCGTATAATGCAAACAAAATAAATGAAACAGTTAATTACCTCATTAAGTTTATTGTTATTACTAATCATCACCGTGCAAAAAAAAGCTTTTGCACAGGTAAAAATTGGCAAGCAGATCTGGATGGCACAAAACCTTAACGTAAGCAATTTTAGAAATGGTGACATAATACCTGAAGCGAGATCAGATGAAGATTGGGAAAAAGCTGGTATAGAAAAAAGACCTGCATGGTGTTATTACAATGAAGATGCTGCGAATGGTAAAAAATATGGTAAGTTATATAATTGGTATGCCGTAAATGATCCAAGAGGATTAGCCCCCCAGGGCTGGCATATACCCGGACAAAAGGAGTGGCTTGAATTGGACAGTTATCTAGCCTCATTAGATTTTCAAGTTGCAGGTATTATTTCCTATACCGGCCAAAGGATGAAAGCAATAAGTGGTTGGGATAATAAAGGAAATGGCAATAACAAAAGCGGCTTTAACGCATTGCCTGGAGGCAACCGTTTTATCAATGGTGTTTTTCTTCATGGTGGCGATCAGGGGTGGTGGTGGACATCTACTGCTTTTGATACCCCAGACCAGGATGATTATGACTATGGTGTTGAGAAAGGTAATTATGAGGATGACATACACAGTTCCTGGTTCTTTATACTTAAAAACACCGAGGATGCTTTGTTTTCAAAATATACTATGAACGAATATGGTTTTTCAGTTCGTTGCATTAAGGATCCTGGAATTTCTGTTGCGATCAAAAAAGTAGATAATAAGCAGGTAACCGGAAAGCCCACTGATACAAAAGGTGGCGCCAGGGTTCCGGCTGATGTTGTTTTTGAAAGAAGTGGACCAACTGTTGATGGAATGCAGGGAGTGCAATGGAAAGACAAATTGGGATTTATAGATAAAGACCGCCGGATCCTTATTCCTTTTATTTATGATGTTTATGCTTATGAGCAGGGCGAAGGATTGATCGCTATCAGAAAAGGAGGTAAATATGGCTACATCAACCTGGTTGGTGAAACCGTTATCCCTTTTCAATATGCACTTGCCACCAAATTTCAAAATGGATTCGCCAGTGTGATAATTGATAAGCAAAATCCGAAATATGGCATGATCAACAAGACTGGTAAAATGATAATTCCGGCAAAATTTGATTATCCGATTCTTTTTGTTCAAAGCCTGATCCCTGTAAGCTTTAAAGGAAAATATGGATTTTATGATACCCTGGGCAGGCAGGTGACAGAATTCATTTATGAAAGCTATACTATATCTGAAGGAAAATGTTCCGCCGTACTCAATGGAAAGATTGTTTATATCATTAACAAACCAATGAATAATCCTGCAAAACTTAATTAAGATCTGGATCAATTGCCTGCTCTTGCCGCAAAGATTCGTGACCCCACGAACCTTGCATGATTATGTTCATTATTCCATTGCGTAGGGACAAGCAACGGAGCACATACTCACTTTTACAGGCAAAAGAAAGCACAAGCAACTGCCAATAATTCTTACCTTCCTTTTCACCGCCAGGGTTCGTGGCCCACGAACCTATTTCCGCATAACTTATTTTGTTGTTCAATTTATACTGTCAGCTTTTGCTGTTTCGATTGAGTGGGGCAACAACCGGGCATTCACTTACGGACACGAAAGTGAAAGAAGCCTGCCTTCTTTGTTCATGTATGTTGTAGTTGATTCAACGCAAGGCCCGGGCAGGCACAAAGGAGATCGACAAATAACTTAATTCAAATGAGTGCATCACATCATTCTGTTTAACAATTTCTGTGAACAGTAGCTGGAAAAATCCACACAACCTCTATGCTAAAATAAATTCAAAATAATCCGAACCATTTTTTTTGTTGAACGTTTATAAATAAATATTAAACAAAAAAATTTCTATGAAACAGAAAAACATTTTCATTCGATCAGCAATGGTGATTGCGACGGGTTCTATGATTTTTTTTAGCAGCTGTGAAAAAGATGACACGCCGGCTCCAACTAACACAATTACAGATATAGTTGTTTCGGGTTCAACTTTTACAACACTTGAATCAGCAGTTCTTAAAGCAAACCTACAAGCGACATTAAGTGGACCAGGACCTTTCACCGTTTTTGCTCCCGACGATGCCGCCTTTATTGCCTCTGGAATTACAACAACTACGCTGAATTCCCTCACAACGGCACAAGTGCAGAATATTTTACTATATCACACTATTGGCAGTAAAATAACAGCGGCGGACGTACCGGCAGGTCCCAATGCAAAAGTTATTACAGCCAGCGGAGATTCTGTGTTTGTAACAAAAAATGCATCGGGTGTATATGTTAATGGAATAAAAGTAAACACTGCCGATGTAGCTGCCGATAACGGAGTGATCCATACTATTGGCAAAGTTCTTATACCGGCGGCTGGTAATATTGTTGAGACTGCCGTTGCAAGCGGATTAGATTCTTTAGTAAAAGCAGTAACAAGAGCTACCACTGCACCCGGTGGTGATCCTTCACTCGCTTCTACTTTAGGCACCGCGAGGCTGACGGTATTTGCTCCCACCAATGCAGCATTCATACAACTACTTAGCGCATTAGGCCTGTCGAAAATTGAAAGTATCCCTGTAGCTACATTATTGGCGGTGCTGAGATATCATGTGGTGGGCGGCCGTGCTTTTTCATCTGATCTTTCAAACAGCAATCTCGCAATGCTGGCAGGAGGAAATACAGTTATTAATCTCTCTAATGGTACAACAGGCGGCCCAACAATTACCGGAAACGGGAATGGCGGTAACAGATCAAATATCATAGCAACAAATATTGTGTGCAAAAACGGTGTGGTACACCTGATCGATCGTGTATTGATACCATGATAAAATTAATTCCCATCAAATAGTAAGATCACTTAATAAATAAAAAACAAAAATCATGAAAAGAATTATTTCGTTTGCCCTTGTATTCGTAGCTTCTTTTTCAGCATTAACGATCAATGCTCAAAAGAAAGATATCGTTGATATTGCTATTGGATCTGATGCGCATACCACATTGGTAGCAGCTGTAAAAGCAGCCGATCTTGTTTCGGTTTTAAAAGGCGATGGCCCCTTCACAGTTTTTGCACCCGTAAATGATGCGTTTGCTAAATTACCAGCAGGCACAGTTGATAACTTGTTGAAACCAGAAAATAAAGCAACCCTTTCCAAAATTCTTACTTACCATGTTGTAGCCGGCAATCTTGATGCAGCGGCTGTATTAGCAGCCATCAAAAAAGGAAAAGGGTCGGTTACATTAACAACAGTGAGTGGAGGTAAATTGACTGCGTCCCTGGACAATGGTAAAGTAAAACTGAAAGATGAAAAAGGTGGTTTGGCATATGTTACCACTGCAGATCTTAAGGGCAGCAATGGAGTAATCCATGTTATTGATACTGTCCTGTTACCTAAATAACCATTAGACCTTTCCTTCTAAAAAAAGCCCTCAAATACTAAGAGGGCTTTTTGGTTTACTGTATAGAAGTTCATTGAGATCAAAAACATGTTAACTGCCGAGGCGACTCAATATTCTTTTTAATATTCTATGCCAAAGGTTAGTGCCTGCCTGCCGATAGGCAGTTCCCCACGAACCAGCACTGAGATCTTAAATGAAAGATCCATCCTGTACCGCATCAAGTCCTTTTTGATTTACTATTACCGTAAAACCATCAACGCCTTTTTTCACATATTGGCTAATGAAGCGGCCCTTATTAAGTTCAACCAGGAGTGTATCTATATCCTCTTTGGATAAATTCAACGTTTTAGTAAGTGAATTAAAACTAAACCGGGCAGGTTTACCAGGTGTTGAGTCGCCACTTATCACAGATAGTATCGCCAACTTATTTTGATCTGACATTGTACAAAATTTTAAGATATACAATATACCTAAAATGTTGCGAAGCAGTTTC
>Ga0066652_100000021_pt1 | contig 141907 bp, 122 predicted proteins | sample GraSoiAngelo_101_FD_71413 | JGI IMG/M metagenome (GOLD analysis project Ga0066652, IMG submission 71413) | Grasslands soil microbial communities from the Angelo Coastal Reserve, California, USA - 14_0903_02_30cm | ecosystem: Environmental > Terrestrial > Soil > Grasslands | place: USA... | reverse complement strand
TTCCACGCTTACGCCGCGCAATCACAATGCCTTCAAAGGATTGTAAGCGTTCACGGGTACCTTCTTTGACTTTAATTTTGACTACAACTGTATCTCCCGCCCGGAACTCGGGAATATCTTTTTTTGATTGCATTTGTTCTTTTTCAATAGTTTGTATGAGATTACTCATCGCTAACTCCAAATTTTATTCGCTATTTTCACGGATGAATTCGGCCAATAATACCTGCTCTTGCTCGTTAAGTATATGCTTTTTTAATAAATCTGGTCGACGTTGCCAGGTACGTCCCAAGGCTTGTTTTAAACGCCAACGAGCAATGGCGCTATGGTCTCCCTGCAGCAGAACATCCGGAACATTTTGTTGTCCATCTAGCTTTGCAGGGCGTGTATAATGTGGGTAATCTAATAGGGCTTTACTAAAAGAATCTTGTGCGGCAGATTCTTGATGACCCAACGCGCCTGGCAACAGACGAGTTATGCTATCAATTAGGCACATAGCTGCCAGCTCTCCTCCGCTCAAAATGAAATCCCCTATAGACCATTCCTCATCGACTTCATTATTAATAAGTCGTTGATCGATACCTTCATAACGACCAGCAATTAAAATAAGTCCTTTTCGTTGGCTTAATTCTTGAGCAGCTTTTTGATCAAATTTTTTTCCTTGAGGCGATAAAAGACTAACTAATGATGGGTGATACGTTTTTTGGTGAAATTTTGCCATCTTTATCGCAGCTAATAATGGCTCAAATTTCATAACCATTCCAGGACCACCTCCATAAGGGCGACCATCTACAGTATTATGTTTGTCTACTGCAAAATCTCTAGGGTTAAGATAGGATATTTTTAATAACCCTTTTTTTTGTGCGCGCCCAGGTATACTCCCATTCAAAGGAGTAAACATTTCAGGAAATAGACTAATAATCTGGATATCTATCAAAATTCAGCGTCCCAATCTACAATCATGGTTTTATTTTCTAAATCAATAGACTTAATGGTTTGATCTAGCAGAAAAGGAATTAAATGTCTTTTCTTATCGGTGATTACTAAGACATCATTGGCGCCAGTAGCAAAAACTGCTTGGATTATGCCGAGGTAAGCATTTTCACAGGTATAGACTTTTAAGCCTTCTAAGTCTGTCCAATAATACTCTTTTTCTGCTAAAGGAAAGAAGTTTCCTCGTTCTACATAGATTTTATAATTTGTATAGCGACCTGCAGATTCAGGCGTTGTACTGTTTGAAAATAGCACTAAGATCTGTTGGCCATGCAAACGACTATCTATTATTTCAATTAGACTAAGAGAGGGAGTCTTGCCTGGTGCTGCTACATACCAAGGTTGATAAGCGAGAATATTATTGACAGGTTCTGTATAGGAGTTAATTTTAACCCATCCTTTGATACCATAGGGTTTCCCTATAGCCCCTACCAATACCTTTTTCTGCGTCATTTTTCCCCCTTTGAATTGATTACAGCAATACTTTATTAGCTTCCAATACAGAGAGGGTTTGTAGTAAGTTCAAGAAAAGCTCTGTTAAGCAGTAACCGCCTGATCATCGGTTTTCTTAGGACTATTAACTTCATTTTTAGACTTTTTTTTCAGAAGACTTCGTACTTGTTCTGATGGTTGAGCTCCCCGAGATATCCAGTAGTAAACTCGGTCCTCTGCAATTTGTAATATTGTTTCTTTACCAGAGGTAATAGGGTTATAAAAACCTAAGCATTCAATAGGGCGCCCAGTATCACGGGGCTTTCGGCTATTTGTTACAACAATACGAAAAAAGGATCGCTTTTTACGGCCTCCTCGCGCTAAACGAATAGTAACCATGGAATAAATTTTCCTCTCTAATTTTTACTGTCTATTTAAAAGTACTCAATTGAGTATTTGGGTTAAAAACTAACACTTAAGATAAATTTGTTAGATTGAAACCCGCTCGGATTCTACACAAATTTTATTAATTTGGGAAGGGCTTCTACTGGAATTTTTAACAAGTCTATCGAGGGTAGGGGTTTTGTAGTCCTTGTAGAAGTTTATTCATGGAGCCAGGTTTAGAGAAACGTTTCATCATTTTTTGCATTTGATTAAACTGTTTCAGAAGCCGGTTCACATCCTGGATTTGGGTCCCAGAACCTCCAGCAATACGACGTTTTCGAGATCCTTGGATGATATCTGGAAAAAGTCGTTCTTTTTTTGTCATAGAACGGATAATTGCTTGCATTTGGGAGGTTAATTTTTTATTAAGAGTACTTTTAGCGCCAGCTAATAAAGCAGCACTGTTTCCTTCTGGAAGCTTACTTAAGAGCTGTTCCATTCCTCCCATATTGTCCATTTGGATGAGCTGAGCTAAAAAATCTTCCAGATCAAATTTTTTGCCTTTTTGTAATTTTTGATTGAGCTTTTGTATAACCTTTTGGTCAGTATGGCGTTGTACTTCTTCAACTAACGAAAGAACATCACCCATCCCGAGTATGCGCGAAGCAATTCTATCGGGATAAAAAGGCTCAAGTGCTGTGACTTTTTCACCGGATCCAATAAATTTAATTGGCTTATCTAAAGTGAATTTTACTGATAAAGCGGCGCCACCGCGTGCATCACCATCCATTTTGCTTAGAATAACTCCAGTTAAGGGGATAGCTTCATTAAACCCCTTTGCTGTTTTTACGGCGTCTTGGCCCATCATGCTATCGAGTACGAATAGACTTTCTATAGGATTACTTACAGCATAGATAGTGCGTATTTCATCCATCATGGCGGTATCGACATGCAGGCGACCAGCTGTATCAATAATAACGACATCAATTCCTTTATTTCGAGCAGCTTGGATAGCCGTTTCGACAATATAAGTAGGCGTTTCCGAGGGGTTACTTATATGAAATATCACATCGATACTTTTTGCTAAATTTTCAAGCTGCAAAATTGCTGCAGGACGATGAATATCGGTGCTAGTCACTAAAACCGATTTGTTTTTTTGTTGTTTTAACCAATAGGCGAGCTTGGCAACCGTTGTTGTTTTTCCTGAACCTTGCAAGCCTGCTACCATAATTATGGTTGGCGTATGTGTAGAAAGATTTAATTCGGATAGATTTTCGCCCATGATACTAGTTAAAGTATCATTTACGATTTTTATAAAAGCTTGACCTGGTGCTAAGCTTTCTGTGACTTTTTGACCAATAGCTCCCTGGCGCACTTGTTCGATGATTGCTTTGACAACAGGGTAGGCGACATCTGCTTCAATTAAAGCTTTTTTTACTTCACGAAGACTTTCCTTAATATTATGTTCACTTAAGCGACCTTGGCCACGAATGTTTTTAAATGATTGTTTTAAACGAGCTGTTAAGTTGTCAAACATGGTTTTATAGCTACCCTAAATTTTCATATTTTTTAATGGGACTCAGTCTAGCAAAATAGCAAAGTCAGAGTTTATAAAAATGGACATGATGAATGACCCAAAAATTTCTGTTATTGTATCAGCTTAGCTGAGGAGTAAGCGAGTATCGTATGGTGTCCTATGCTGATTTTATTCATATTTTTTTCTCTACGCTTGCACTGATTGTTTTAATCAGCGCCGCACTCCAAGCATTGCTATTAGCCAGCCAAGAATGGGGGCTTAAGCATAAACAAGCTATAGGATTTATACAATATTTCCCCCCTCTAGAAGTGATGGAAAGCTATCTATTTGTTTTAATTTCTATCGCTATCGTGTTACTGACATTAGTTTTAGCAAGCAGTATGATTTTATTCCATTCAGTTTTTGAACAATATTTGTGGCAAAAAATACTTTTATCATTACTCGCTTGGGGGGTGCTTTTAATGCTATTAATTGGTAGAAGTTATTTTGGTTGGCGTGGGAAAATTGCGATTAGCTGGACGTTAGTTGGGGCTAGTTTAATTGCAATAGTTTATTTCGGAACAATTTTATTCATGCCTAAATCTTAAAAGGGGTGTGAGTAGACTATGCACTATTCATTTGGATTTCTTGTTGGGTTATTATTTTTTTTATTATTAGCGGCTATCTTTTTTTCATTGGTAGAAGCTGCCATGCTATCGATAAATAGATATCGATTACGGCATTTAGTGAGACAGAATAATCTTCTCGCTAAACGAGTACAAGATTTATTGAAAAGACCGGATCGCTTGCTCGGGCTTATCCTTTTATGCGGAACTTTTGTTAATATCCTTGCTTCCGCTGTAGTTACTTTGCTTGCCTTGCAATATTTTTCAGCTACAGGGGTTTTTTTGGCAACCTTAGCCCTTACTTTTGTAGTATTAGTTTTTTGTGAAGTAGCACCAAAAACTTTAGCAGCTTTGTACCCTCAACCGATTGCATTATTTGCTGTTTGGCCTCTAATTATTTTATTGCATATTTTATACCCATTTGTTTGGTTAACAAATTTAATGGCAAATTCAACCTTGTATTTATTTGGGATTAAAATTCCAAAAATGACTGTTGAACAACTATCTCGTGATGAATTAGTAAGTTTATTACGTGAAGGGACTGGACATATGCCTAATGGTTATAAAAATATGTTACTCAAGGTATTAGAATTAAATAAAGTAACCGTAGAAGATATTATGATTCCAAGACAGGAAATTGTTGGTATTGATATTAATCAGCCCTGGGATGTGATTTTTAAGCAATTAATTCAAAGTGAATATACGCGGTTACCGATTTATCGCGGTTCTCTTAATGAAATAATTGGAATTTTACATTTTCGAAAGGTTTTAAATAGTTTAAGTAATCATCAATTAAGTAAAGAAGTTTTAATTGAAGCGGCAGAAGAGGTCCATTTTATACCTGAGGCAACGGCATTAAATAGTCAGTTACTCAATTTTCGCCGTGAGAAACATCGCATTGGTTTAGTCGTCAATGAGTATGGCGAAATTCAGGGACTTATTACGTTGGAAGATATATTAGAGGAGATTGTTGGTGAATTTACTACGGATACGGCATTAATGCGACGTGCTGTTTCATTGCAAGCTGATGGCAGTTACTTGGTTGACGGAGGAATTGCATTAAGAGATTTAAATCGTCAATTAAATTTAAATTTGCCTCTAAAAGGACCTAAAACTTTAAGTGGATTAATTACTGAAACACTTGAAGTTATTCCCAAAGTAGGTACCATATTTCAGTTCGAAAATAAAACCATGGAAGTAATTTTGATTAAGGATAATATGATCAAAATCGTTAAAATTTTTCCAAATCGTTCTAGTTTATCTAAAAAAATTTAAAATTATTTTTTGTTAAATTTTTTTGAAAAAAAATAAAAAGTTGATATAATTAGTTAGGATTTTTTAATTTTTTATTAGAAGACTATGAAAATACGAAGAGTGAAAGGGATAAGTGCTAATTGTTGTATAAGAAATTCAACTTCATTAGATTTGGTGAAGAAGGCATTCTATCGGCAAAAAATGAAAGATGATTTAGAAACATCAATTAAATTTGATAAGGAAGAATCTTCACCCCCCGAAAAAAACCAAGACCTAAATCAAGATAATACAGGAAAAAATTTAACTTTTTTCTTGAAAAACTTGCCAAAAATAGCCACAGAAAACGAAGAAAATTCTACGGTTAAATCGCCGATTCCTACGAAATAATTTTTATTAATTTGACAATAAGAAATTAAAAATTAAAATAGATAACGTATTCCTAGACCTACCGCATTGGAACTTAAATTGCCTGCGCCAAACAACCCCCAAGCGCCACAACGGTGATTTACTCTGAGTACGAGTTGTAAATCGGGATGGCTAGGTGCTGCGAAAGTAGCTTCTACGACTAAAAAATTTAGTAATCTTTTAGCGTTATTATTGGAGGAATCATGTTGTTCCCGTAAAGGAATGCCAGTTGCATAAGAGAATCCATCTCCAATCGCGAAAGTTGTGGTGACGTAATGATCCCAAGGGAATGTTTTCCAACGAAAATTTAAGTAAGGGTCAAATTCGTAAATGAGACCATTAGGGTCATGTCGTTGAGTTATATTATCGGCAATTTCGATGGTACTGACTAAAGGCCTAAAAAATCGTCGTAAAGTATTTGTTGGATCTAATTGATAGGACAAATCAATAGAGTTCATCGTTCCATATTTAAAATTCAGACTCTGAGCAGTTAATATAGGCCCGATATTATTATTAGTCATCCAACTATGATAAATTAACACTCCCCAATGCTTATTAGATACAGCGAGCATACTCTTTGAATTTTTAGCGGAGAAGTTACTTAACTGATGTTCGTAATCCTTTTTCTGTGGCCCTTGCCAGATTAATAATTGCTTTGATTTTATATCTTTATAAGTGGATGCTGCTAATAGGGGAGTAACAAATTGGGATAGTAGTAAAGCCCAAAAATATTTATACATAAACTTATTATTATTGTTTTTATATTTGGCAATAGTATAAGGAAGGCTAGGCTGTAATTCAAGAAAAGGACCATTATTTTAGATGCTTTAAGCAAATAGGATATTTGAAAGATTGAACTACTTTTTAAGGTAGATTTATCCAAATAAGGCTTAGCATTCGTCCCGTTATTTGGTCTCTGCGGTAGGAGAAAAAGCGACGTTTGTCTGAAAAGGTACAGTAATTTCCTCCATAGATGTCAGTTATTCCTAATTTATGTAAACGTTGTTGAGCTAATTTATAAAGATTAGCTTGCCACTGCTTATTCCCTAAAGGCTGAAAAGCTGATATTGCTGCTGGATCATTGTCTATGAAAGTTTGCAAAACAGCTTCGCCGACAATAAAAGCTTTAGGACCGATGGCAGGACCTAACCAAATCAAAATATCACTGGGAGGCAAGGCTAAAGTCTCAATAGTAGTTTCTATAATACCAGCATTTAAACCTTTCCAACCCGCATGGATAGCGGCAACACAATAGCTACTGGAGCAGCAAACCAATATAGGTAAGCAATCTGCGGTTTGTACGGCACAAACGGTTGCTGCTGTTCTTGAATAAATGGCATCAGCTGCAAGACTATCGATCGGATGATCAGATGAAATAATGGTATTTGCATGTATTTGTTTTAACCAAATAATGGGTTTTTTTAAGTGTAAGTTTGTTTGTAATAATTGGCGATTTTTAGAAACATCATCCAAATTGTCACCCACATGCGTCGCAATGTTTAAACTATTATAAGGAGCGTGACTAAATCCACCTATCCGGGTTGTGGTATAGGCTTTCACCCAGTGCGGGGCTGGCCAATCAGGAATAATTAAATCAAGCATTGAGTTTATCTTTCCGTAAACAGCTAATTAATTGATCTATATCTTTAGGTAAATTACTTTGCCATTCCATAGGTTGTAAGGTAACAGGATGTATAATTCCTAGACATTGTGCATGCAAAGCTTGGCGAGGAAACTGACGCAAACAATTAACCAGCAATTCACTAGCCTTCTTGGGAAGATGAAAGCGACCTGAGTAGGTTTTATCACCGACCAATGGATGATGAATATGAGCCATATGCACACGAATTTGATGAGTACGTCCCGTTTCTAATTTTACTTTGATGAGCGTATGGTGATTAAAGCGTTCTATGACTCGGTAATGTGATACCGCCGGTTTTCCATTTAATAATTCAGTGACCGCCATTTTTTTTCTTAGTTTTGGATGACGCCCAATAGGTGCGTTAATAGTTCCTCCTGCGATTAAATGACCTTGAATTACAGCGATATATTCACGCTTCATAGTTCGTGTTTGTAATTGTTTGACCAATTTAGTATAGGCGTTTAAAGTTTTAGGTATTATTAATAGACCCGAAGTGTCTTTGTCTAAACGATGAATGATTCCACCCCGAGGAAGTTTTTTGAGCTCAGGAAAATAATGTAGTAGAGCATTTACCAGTGTTTTATGAGTATTTCCTGCAGCAGGATGAACAACTAAGCCGGCAGGTTTGTTAACGACGAGTAAGGCTTCGTCTTCGTAAATAACATTGAGAGGAAGTTCTTCGGCTTCCCAACTGACTTCTTCATTTAAGCTAGCCAAAATAGTAATTTTAGCGCCTGCCTTTATTTTATCTCGGGGTCGTTTGAATTCATCATCAACCCGGACCTGTTGCCAACGAATCCATTGTTGTAAACGGGTTCGGGAATAAGCAGGAAATAATTGACTCAAAATGTAATCGAGACGCATTTCTGCTAAATGTTCTGGGACAATTGCTTGACAATTTATTACTTGAGCTGTGTTTTTCATAGAATATCGCTATAATGCTGACGGGAGCGATGCCTTTTTATTATGACTTAATAGAGGATACTATCTATGTTCAATGTAGCAAGCAATCTTGAATCGAATGAACGGCTTTCACGTTTAGTGATTGGTATTGTATTGTTGATTGGTGTGTTGCTGGGTTTGGGCAAATTATTTGCTTTCTTAGTGGGTGTTATTCTCATTATTGAAGCCATTATAGGTTGGTGTGGGATCCCTATTTTGGCAGAGAAATTTAAGCTAAATGAGATTTTTCGTAAAAAAGATTAGTTAGATTTGTTAGTCAAATTAATAATAATAAATTAATTTGACTTTTGGATGTTGGATAAAGAATAGACAATTATTTCGCTTATTCCTTCCTTCACTTTAAAAAAGGGAATAAAGCTTAGCTTTATTGAAAAGTATTGTGAAAATTTTTAAAATAGTTTTTTTGCTGGGTATTGTATTGGCTATCTTGACTGCTTGTGCTAGTCATTCCAATGATCCATTTATTGCCTTTAAAGGACAAACTGTTAATCAGATTTATCAGAATGCCAAAGAGACGTTACTTGATCGGAATTTTACTCAAGCCATTAAGGCTTATGAAGCATTAGACGTATTATACCCTTTTAATCGTTATGCAGAAAAAGCTCAACTAGAATTGTTATATGCCTACTACATGGATGGTGATGTGCCATCGGCGAAGGCTGCAGCCGAGCGTTTTATCCATTTGTATCCTAATAGTGAGCATATTGATTATGCATATTATATGCAAGCAATGGCGGATATGGATCAAGATAGAGGTTGGTATTTACGTTATGTCCCAATTGATTTATCTTTACGTGACCCAGGGACTATGCAATTAGGATATCAAGAGTTTGCAGAATTAATTCGCCGTTACTCTAATAGTATATATGTTCCTGATGCTCGTCAACGCATGATCTATTTGCGAAATTTATTTGCTAGCTATGGATTACATATTGCTGATTACTATTTCCATAGAAAAGCCTATGTGGCCGCGGCAAATCGCGCTAATGAAATTATTCAACGCTATCAAGGAGCTCCCGAAGTTCAAAAAGCTTTGATAATTATGATTAAATCTTATCGTATTTTGGGTTTAGAAGAATTAGCAAATCAGAGTTTAGCTGTGTATCGTTTAAATTACCCCGATACAGATTATTTAAATATTTGAAACTATTGCACTTCAATCCAATTTTCATATATAAAAATCTATTGTATTGTTTCAGTTACTTCATTGAGCACTTTGCCAAAAGCCAACTACTGTGAGTAAAAAATTAGCTCAAGCTTATTATAATAAAAAACCGGATGTAATCGGGTAACGCCGTTCTCGACCAAAAGCACGCGGTGTAATCTTAGGACCAGGGGCTAGTTGTCGACGTTTATATTCATTTTTGATAACTAAACTAACAACTTGCTGAACTATTTCTTTAGCGAATCCTGCTTTAATTATGTCAGCTACACTTTTATCTTGTTCTACATAGAGCTCTAAAATGGGATCAAGTTGAGTATAAGGCGGAAGTGTGTCTTCATCTTTTTGATTTTCGGCAAGTTCAGCAGTGGGTGAACGTGTCAATAGTTCATCAGGAAAGATGCCATCGAGATTGCGATAAATAGCAAGCTCGTAAACACGAGTCTTAGATACATCTTTAAGCACCGCAAACCCTCCTGTCATATCTCCGTATAAAGTACCATAACCCACGGCTAATTCACTTTTATTAGTGCAATTTAGTAGGAGATTCCCAGATTGATTAGACAAAGCCATCAATAGAACTGCACGGCAACGTGCTTGGATATTTTCAATAGTGAGCCCTTTAGGAGGGAGTTTCGCATCAAAACCCAATGTAGTTAAAAATGCTGAAAAACTTGGTTCTATGGATAGTGTATTAAACTGCACTCCAAGCTTCTTTGTAAGTGCTTGTGCAATATCATGACTAAGTTTAGAGGTGAAGCGTGAAGGTAAAAAGATAGCCTGTATTCGATCCTTCCCTAAGGCATCCACTGCAATAGCTAAAACTAATGCCGAATCGATACCTCCCGAAAGACCGATTATCACCCCTGGAAAGTGATTTTTATTGACATAATCGCGTACTGCGAGCACTAGTGCCTTATAGATAGCTTCATTAATTAAAGGTTTGGAAGAAAGTGTTTGTGGTATAAAATGAACCGATGAATTAAGTTTGAGATCAACTAACCATAAGGTTTCTTTAAAAAAACCTGCTTCAGCAACAAGATGACCTTTAGCATCAAAAGCTTGAGAACCGCCATCAAATACCAAATCGTCTTGTCCACCCACACCATGTATATAAAGTAAGGGTAAATTTGTTTCTTTTATGCGGTCGTTTGTTATCTTCAAACGTTGCTTAGCCTTGGTATAATCGAAAGGAGAAGCATTGATACATACTAATAATTGCGCGCCTTTTTCTTTAAGTAAACATGAAGGTTGGCTGTACCAAAGATCTTCACAAATTAAAAGACCTATATTTAGATCCTTTATCTTAAATAAGCCATTTGAATTTCCAGGCTTAAAATAACGACGTTCATCAAAAACACCATAATTGGGTAAATATTGTTTGTGGTATGTATAGAGAATTTTTTTATCTTTTATTAGGCTAGCGGCATTATAAATTCCATCAGGGCTATAGTCTGGGTAGCCTAATAGAATAGCGATATCACTCGCTTTTTCTTGAATATTTTTTAAAGCACGCTGGATTTTTTTTTTAAAATCTTTCCGTAAAACTAGATCTTCAGGAGGATAGCCACTTAATGCGAGTTCAGGAAAAATCAATAAATCAACTGAAGCTTGTTTGGCTTTGTGGATACTATTTAAAATTATTTGTGTATTTCCTGCAATATCACCCACTAAAAAATTTAATTGAGCAACGGCAATGCGGAATGTTGTTGGCATAGTAACCTCGAGTTTATCGTGCCCAACGCATTAATATTATAGCGATGAGCATAAAAATGAGTATAGGAAGTAAAGCAGCTAAAAAAGGCGGCCATTGATAGACAATGACAAAAGGACCAAAAAAATCATTTAAAAGATAGAAGCCAAATCCTACTATAATCCCTGCAATAGTCCTTAAACTGGTAGCTAGCGTTCGTAAATGTTTAAAAGTAAAAGGAATCGCTAAACAAAGCATAACCCAAATAGCTGCCGGCTGTAATAGACGTTGCCAAAAAGCTAAAGAATATTGGCTGATATTTAGAAGGTTTTTTTGGCGATAGCGAATATAATCATTAAGCTGCCTTAATGACATTTCTTCTGGCTTGATAATAGAAATATTCAAGAGCTTAGGGCTAAAAGAAAGTGACCAAATTTCATGTGCTAGATGTTTGGCATGAGTTTTTTTTAAACTAATTATGCTGGTGGCAATATCATAGGCATTCCAACCATTTTCTTCATAATTAACACGTTTGGCAAAACTAGATTCTAAGAGATTATTGTGATTATCGAATTCATATCGACTTACGTTGTTTAAATGAGTTGGATCCAAAATTGATTGGATATAAATATAATTATATCCATCTCGAATCCAAACGGCTCCTTGTTGAGTCATAAGCGTTTGTCCATTTGTGGTAAGAAAAGACTTATGATTTTCTGCTAAACGAGCTGCACGTGGTGCTAATCCCTCTCCAATCAAAACAGTTAGAAAAACCATTAGTAAAGTGGCTTTAATTAAACTCCAAGCCATTTGATAAAAAGAAACACCATTAGAATGTAATATCATTAGCTCACTGTGTTTTGCTAAAACACTTAAACCAAGGATACTGCCTAACAAAATTGCTACTGGGAAAAAACTGTAAAATTGAGAGGGTAAAGTCAGTAAGACATAATAAAAAGCACTTGCTAAGGTGTAATGACCATTTCCTATATCACGTGTTTCTGCAATTAGTTTAATCAGAGAAAACAGAACTAATAATATTCCAAGGACAGAAAGAGTAGTGCTGATAATGGTTCTGCCTAAATAACGGTCGATGATTTTCATGGTCTGAGCTTAAAAAAACGAAACAAATGATATTTGACCCTATTCCATCCCAAGACATAAAACCAGGCAAATATTATTGTTAGAATGAGTAGACCATGTATCCACCATAGGCCCCAACGGTACGAGATATCCCCATTTTCTATCCAATTACGCCCTACTAATAATAAATTAAGATACATAATATAGATGATTATGGCGGGTAATATATGCAAATATTTCCCTTGCCTTGGGTTAACTCTACTGAATGGTATAGCTAGCAAAGCCAGAAGTAAAATTGAAATAGGAGCAGAAATTCTCCATTGTAGTTCAGAAAAATAGCTGGCCTTATTAGCCTGGTTTGCGTTCCATAAAGTAACGGTTGATAAAGCATCTTGTTGATTATTTGCTTTACTAGTATCTATATCAATACGTATGCCGTATTTTAGAAATTGTGTAATATAGAACTCTGTTTGGCCAGGAATTCCTTGGTAACGTTTTCCTTCCACTGCAACAAAAAAGGGCTCTTTGGTGACTGGATCAATCATTTGGTAACCACTATTAGCACTTAGTATAGTCCAGGGGGTTATCTTAGAAGGTAATTTTTGTGGGTTTGTTTGGGCCATGAAAATGTTTTTTACTGTTTTGTGATCTGCTGAGATACTTTCCACATAAATAATACGATGACCGCCATTAGTTTGTTGAAAACTTCCGGGCTGTAAGGTTTGTAATTCTACGGCCGTGCCTGTTTGATTCAGCAGTTTATTCTGATAACGTAATAAAAAAGGGTTTATCCAAAGATTTAGGCCAGCTACTATAAAAGTTAGCAAAAAAATAAAGGGTAGACTCATACGGGTTAATCGACCCAAACTGAATCCACAGGCGTTAAGAACAGTCATCTCATAATCGGCATAAAGGCGACCGTAAGTGAATAATATGGCCAGGAAGAGACTAAAAGGAAGGAGTATGGCTAAAAAGCGTGGAGATTCTAAGATTATTAGTTTCCATAAGATGTTTGCAGCAAATTTTCCTCCTGCTACTTGATTAAGTTGATGTACAAATTCATTACTCATTAAAATCAGGAATAAAAGACCAGTAATGAGCGTAAGACTGGCTAATACCTCTCGGGTTAAATAACGAAAAAGAATCATTTTGAAGGTTAAATATAGAAGGATTTAAATTATTTCACAAAGAGGATATTGAATCTAGCAAATAAGTATAAATTAGGTAAACTGGTCTTAATAAAATAATTTGAGGTGTCTATGCAATATTCTATCAATTCTATTGACCTGATTAAACAGTCAAGCGATTGCTTAATTGTTAGTATTTTTCAAGGCAAGAAATTTTCTCAATCTGCCGAGCTGCTAGACAAACAGAGTCAGGGATATATACAAAGAATTTTAGACAACGGAGATTTAATAGAAGATTGTGGTAAAAGTATTGTGCTTTATAATGTTCCAGGAATAACTGCCCCAAGAGTTCTTCTTGTTTATTGCGGAGAAGAATCCAATCTATCGGTAGCCGATTTTCGTAAAATTACCAGTTGTATGGCATGTGCATTAAAAGCTCTACAAGTCGATGAAATAACAAGTTTTTTAACTGATATTTCTATAAAAGGATGTGATTTTTCTAAACAGGTGCGCCAAAGTATCGAGCTTATTGAAGATTGTTTTTATTGTTTTGATGAATTGAAAACAGATAAAAAAAATAAAATATTTCCGCCGAAGAGATTTATTTTTAATCTTCCTAGTTCCTTAACATCTATCGAAGGCACAGAGACATTAAAGCAGGCTATAGCAATTACTAGGGGGACAAAACTAACTAAAGACCTGGCTAATCTTCCAGCTAATTTATGTACTCCCCGGATTATGGCAGATGAAGCCAAAAAATTAGCAAATGATATGGGTCTTACGATTAATATATTAGATGAAACAGCAATAAAAAAAGAAGGTATGGGGGGGCTATTAGCTGTTGCACAGGGCTCAGAAGAGCCAGTCAAGTTTATTACTTTAGAATATCAAGGAATCACAGATCAAAAACCGGTAGTGCTAATTGGGAAAGGCGTGACTTTTGACTCAGGGGGGATTTGTTTAGAACCCGCCGCTGGTATGGAAGAAATGAAATACGATATGTCAGGTGCCGCTAGTGTGATGGGGATATTAAAGGCTGTTGCTGAGCTTAAATTGCCTATACATATAATAGGAATAATGCCATTAACTGAAAATTTACCAAGTGGAACGGCAATCAAACCTGGCGATGTGATAAAAACACTATCAGGTCTTAGCGTAGAGGTTATTAACACCGATGCAGAAGGGCGCCTGATTTTGGCAGATGCCTTAACCTACAGCGAACGGTTTAATCCTGATGTAGTAATAGATATGGCTACTTTGACAGGCGCTATTATTATTGCATTAGGCGCAGTCGCGACGGGTATGATGAGTAATAATATGGAGCTTGCTCTGGAAATCGAGAAGGCCGGTCAGCAAAGTCAAGATAGAGTTTGGCCGTTACCGTTATGGGACGAATATCAACCACAAATTGACAGTAATGTAGCGGATATCTCTAATGTGGGTGTGGGTGGCGGTAAGAGTATTACAGCAGCTTGTTTTTTATCTCGCTTTGCTAAAAAATTACGCTGGGCGCATTTAGATATTGCTGGAACAGCTTGGAAAAGTGGACCAGAAAAAACATCTACAGGTCGACCAGTAGCTTTAATTATGCAATTTTTATTAAACCGTTGCCAAAATAACCAGTGAAAATTTTTTGTCAGTATTTCTCTTGATCTCAACTCATTTAGGATAGGAGAGATACAAATCCTTCTTTTTAGATAAATGTTTTTATTGCTTATTATTCTTTTTTGCATAAATATTATATTCTTAATATAATAGATAAATGGGAAATGACTAATTAAAATAAAAGAGAAAAATTAGTGCTATTACATCGTCAGCAAGGATTTAGCTTAATTGAGACTATGGTTGCCGCGGCAATATTAAGTTTTAGTTTATTAAGTTTTGCCCAAGCTCAATTGTTGGCTTTGCATGTCAGTGAGCAGGCTTATTTAATTAATTTAGCGGATTTAAAAAATATAGAATTAGCTGAGAATTTTACAATTTGTGAATTTCACGCACTTTGTTTGCAGAAAGCATTATCTCTTTGGAATAAAGAGATACAAGAAAGTTTCCCGAAAGGAATAGGGGAAATCTCGACGCTTAATTTTTCTAACTATCAGAGCAAAATTCATTGGTTCTTCCGGTTTTCTAAGTTTCCATCATTTCTCGGTTTATTATTTAGTATATGAAAAGCCGAGAGCAAGGATATAGCTTGATTGAATTAATGTTAGCAATAAGTTTGTCTTTATTTCTTAGTATGGGAATCATCAATATTTTTATCTATGGCAAAAATGTTTACCAGTTAACCCAGAGTTTAAACATTATTCCCAATAAAGCACGCCTTGCCTTCTACTTACTCAGTCATGATATTCGTATGGCAGGTTTTATTGGTTGTGTGCGTTTACTTGATATTTTAACATTAAAAAATCAGTTGTCAATTGATACTAGCTTAGTTGTCTGGCACAGAGGATATACGACAGCAAAACTAAGCTTACCTAAGCTTGCCCGATATCAAAAGAATAGTGATGTTATATTAATTCAATTTCTTGATCCGAATACTTTTCCGATAAAGGAAGCAAAATTTAAGCATATTGTTTTTGCGCGTAGGGCGATCTTCCATCCTAAAGATGTTTTACTCATCAGCGATTGTCAACATGCAGAGCTTATTCATTGGAACAATATTCATCTGATTAATCGTTATCAAATGGATAGTGAGATTGGCATCTTTAATAAAATTATTTACTACATTGCTGATACTGGACGTTTGAATGAAGGTGGGGAGCGGATTTATGCTTTATATCGGCGTAATTTAAATCAATCTATTTATAAACCTATAGAATTAATAGAAGGGGTCAAAAGCATGTCGATACGGTTGGGTATGAAAAATAGCGATGGAATGATGTTTTATAAAAATGGAAATGAGGTGAAACATTGGGCAAATGCACGCAGTGTGGAAATTAGACTATTATTGACAGATGCCAAACGATTACAACGAGAATGGAAACAAATAATAGGATTACGTGAACGAAAATAACGCTAGTCATCAACAAGGATTTATATTAGTAATGATTTTATTTTTTCTTTTTATTATGTCTTTAATGGCATTATCACTTTTGAATAGTTGCTACTTAGAATTACGTATGAGTCAAAATATGGCCTTTGCTACGCAGCAATTCCAGGCTGCAGAAGCAGGATTAAGATTAGCGGAACATCGGCTTACAGAGCTTTCAATCTTTATTCCTGAGATACATGCACATTTTAATTATGCAGGTTTTCAAATTAATGCAGTGCTGAAAAGGCATAAAACCCATTATTGTATTAATCAACACCTAGCCTATATTTATGATGTTATGGTGCAAGCAAAACAAACAATAGGAGGAGGGCTTACACTCAAAACTACTTATGCCGTTAAAACAAAAATAGCTTGTCTAGGAGAACTTATCTTGTCAAAAACTGGACGTAGTTCTTGGCGGGAATTAAGTAGTTGATCTTACAATTTACATTTAGCAATTGGATTTTTTAATGTCGAAGAGGACGAGCTAAGTAATACACAAAAATGCAATAAGTATATAAGTTTGTTACCTAACTTATGGGGAAACTAAAATGTGGGTAATGATTAGTTTTGGTTTTTTTATTTTGATCTTAATATTGTTATTGTCTATAACTCCACTGCGACAAGCTTTTCTAATTAAACCTTTTTTAGTCTACTTAAGCACAAAGCTCCCACCTATTAGTGAAACAGAAAAAATTGTTTTAGAAGCAGGTGATATGTGGTGGGAAAAAGACTTATTCCATGGCCAGCCGGATTGGAAATCTCTATATAATATTTCCTTATCAAATCTAACTCATGAAGAGGAAAATTTTATTAATGATCAAGTAGAAATCCTTTGTAGCATGCTAGATGATTTTAACATTTTGACAGTGGAACATGACTTACCAGCTACAGTTTGGGAATTTTTAAAAAAGCAAAGGTTCTTTGGTATAGTCATTCCAAAAAAATATGGAGGATTGGGTTTTTCTGCTTTAGCACATTCTTCTATTGTGTTGAAAATAGCGACCCGTTCGGTAAGTGCAGCTGTTAATACTCTAGTTCCTAACTCTCTTGGACCTGCTGAATTATTACTTCATTATGGAACAGAAGATCAAAAAGATTATTATTTACCTAGACTTGCCAGGGGAGAAGAAATTCCTTGTTTTGCTTTAACTTCCGTCGATGCGGGCAGTGATGCAGCTGCACTTAAAGATCACGGAATAGTTTGTAAAGGGGTTTATCAAGATAAAGAAATACTCGGAATACGACTCAATTTTAATAAGCGTTACATTACTTTAGCCCCTATTGCTACGGTTATAGGAGTTGCCTTTAAACTAAGCGATCCCGAACAATTATTGGGAGAAAAAAAACAAATAGGGATTACAGTTGCTTTAGTTCCTTCTTTATTTATGGGCGTTGAAGTTGGTAAACGGCATTCGCCTATGGGTTTAGCTTTTATGAATGGTCCTATAATAGGTAAAAACGTTTTTATTCCTATCAACTTTGTTATTGGTGGTGAAAAAATGTTAGGCCAAGGTTGGTGTATGCTGATGGAATGTTTGTCGATAGGCCGTGGTATTTCATTGCCGGCTGTCAGCGCTGCCCAGGCACAATTAGCTTTTCGGATGACAGGCGCTTATAGTGTATTAAGAGAGCAATTTCATTTGTCAATTGCTCATTTTGAAGGGGTCGCTGCGGCTTTAGCAAGAATCGCAGGATTAACATATTTAATTGAAGCGACTCGTCGATTCACAGTGACTGCAGTTGATGCTTCATTAAAACCTGCTTTAGCCTCTTCAATAGCAAAATACCATATGACCGAATTTGCTCGGACAATTATTAATGAGGCGATGGATATTCATGGGGGACGTGGTATCCAAATGGGACCGCGTAATTATTTGGCACAAGGCTATATTGCTATACCAATATCGATTACTGTTGAAGGAGCCAATATTTTAACTCGCAATCTGATTTTATTTGGTCAAGGGGCGCTGCGTTGCCACCCTTATTTAAGAGAAGAAATACAAGCTATTGAAAAAAAAAATATTTTTGCTTTGGATAAATTATTAATTCATCATCTATTTTATAGTGCAAAAAATTTATTAAAAACATTTTTATTTGCTTTCGGTTTCGGTCATTTTTTTGTAAAAACGCCTATAAAAAAATTTAGCTATTATTATAGACAAGTTTCTCGCTTATCAGCAGCTTTAGCTTTAATCACTGATTTCACGTTGATAATTTTGGGTGGAAACTTAAAGCGTAAAGAACGATTATCAGCACGTTTAGGTGATGTTTTAAGCTATCTTTATATAGCATCTAGTGTTATTCGGTACATACAAGAATATCCATTATCAAAAGAAGATGATGCTTACGCCCGATGGGGATTAGATTATTGTCTTTATCATATCCAATATGCATTTGAAAAGTTTTTTAATAATTCCCCAAAACCTTTTTTAGCTAAGCTACTAAAATTTATGGTTTTCCCTTTAGGGCGATCTTATCAATTACCAACAGATAAACAAGATCGACAATTAGTATCAGTGATGACAAAAACTGGGAAATTTCGTGATCGTATAACCCAGGATTGTTATTTAGGAAAAAAACCTGAAGATCCAACAGGCCGTATGGAAATTGCTTTTAAGGAGTTTGAAAAAATCCAACCTATGCTTGAAAAATTAAAAAAATATGGTTTAAAACAAAACTTAGATTCCGAACATAAAACGGCTTTAATAAATAAAATTCTTACCTCAGCAGAAATGGAACAGTTTTTACGAGCTAAAAAATTCCAGCAGGATGCTATGCAGGTTGATGCTTTTTAATAAATTTACAAATGACTAGTTATCTTGCACATTGGTCTACAGTAAGTGTATTAAAATATGGTCATTGTCTAAGTTAAAAAATGCTTTAGGAAATGTTTATGCAAGCACTTAAGCGATCAGATTTTGCGCGATCAGTTTATATTGTGGATGGTCTACGTACTCCTTGGTTGAAAGTGCGCGGAGTTCCTGGAAATTTTACTGCTTCTGATTTAGCTGTACAGGCAGGTCGTTACCTATTGACGCGCCAAACATTCACTCCAGATCAGCTGGATGAAGTAGTTACCGGTTGTGTTATGCCCAGCCCTGACGAGGCTAATATTAGTCGTGTGATTGCATTACGTTTGGGTTGTGGTAAAGCTGTACCTGCCTATACTGTACAACGAAATTGTGCTTCAGGTATGCAAGCTTTAGATAGTGCAGCCTTAGATATTGCTTGTGGTAGATATGACTTAGTATTAGCTGGGGGCACGGAGGCAATGAGCCAAGCCCCTCTTTTATTTAGTCGAGAAATGACGGCTTGGTTTGCAGAATGGAATTCAGCTAAGAGTTTTTTGGCTCGCTTAAAGCTACTGACACAATTTAAATTGAAATATTTAAAACCAGTTATTGCTTTACTACATGGTTTAACGGATCCGATCGTAGGTTTAGGAATGGGCCAAACCGCAGAGGTAATTGCACATCGTTTTGGAATTACACGTCAAGAAATGGATGAATTTGCTTTACAGAGCCACCAGCGTTTAGCTGCAGCGCAAGATACTGGAATTTTTAAAGACGAAATCAATCCCATTTATGATAAACGAAATGCTTCTTATTCATTTGATAATGGTTTGCGCCGTGATACCAGTCTAGAAAAATTAGCTTTATTAAAAGCGTTTTTTGATAAACCTTTTGGTTTAGTGACCGCAGGAAATAGTTCTCAAATCACGGATGGCGCTGCTTTTTTAATTTTGGCGAGTGAAGAAGCAGTACAGAGATATCAATTACCTATTTTAGCGCGCATAGTCGATGTAGCATGGGCAGGCGTTGATCCGAGTGAAATGGGTTTAGGTCCGGTACATGCAGTTGCAGCGCTTTTAAAAAAACAAGCCCTTACGTTTAACAATATTGATTTTTGGGAAATTAATGAAGCCTTCGCAGGTCAAGTTTTAGCATGTTTAGCTGCTTGGCAAGATATTCAATATTGTAAAAATCAACTGGGTTTAACTGAAATTTTAGGTAAAATTGATCAAACAAAACTCAATATAGATGGAGGAGCGATTGCTATGGGTCACCCTGTTGGAGCTAGTGGGGCACGACTCGTTTTGCATCTGGCACATATTTTAAAAAGAAAACAAGCACATTTTGGAATAGCGACACTTTGCATTGGCGGCGGACAAGGTGGAGCACTACTATTGGAAAATATAGATAAATTAAAGCTGGAGTAACCTAATGGAAGTAAGCTATTTAAATTGGCGATTGCAGCAAAAACAACAAATTCTTTGGCTGTATTTTGATAAAGAAAATAGCTCGAGCAATAATTTAGATGAAAAGGTATTAACTGAATTAAACTCAATTATACAAGAAATTTCGAATGATAAATCAGTGCAAGGCTTAATAATAACTTCTAATAAAGTAAATGGATTTATTTTAGGTGCTGATATTCAAACCATTAGCAAATTAAAAACCCAGGAGGAGATTTTAGCGTTTATTCAACTTGGGCAAAAAGTATTTGCTAAATTAGCAGCACTCAATATTCCCACAGTCGCTTTGATCAATGGTTTATGTTTAGGCGGAGGCGTAGAACTGACTTTAGCTTGTGATTATCGCATTGCTCTTAATGACGATAAAACTCGTTTTGGTTTACCAGAGGTGCTACTCGGAATTCATCCCGGTTGGGGAGGGACTATACGTTTACCTCGTTTGTTGGGAGGACCGGCGGCACTTGAATTGATTTTAACAGGAAAAACAATTTCCTCTTATAGAGCACTTAAATCAGGTTTAATTGATCAGCTTGTTCCCTCTCGACAATCAGAACGAGCTGCTTCCTATTTTGCTGTGGGAAAATACAAAAAAAAATATTCTTTTTTCACATTAATTTGGAAAAAATTAACTAATTCTTGGATGAGAAATATAATTAGCAAAATTATACAAGATCGCCTTAGTGTCAAAGTTAATTCTAAACATTATCCTGCGCCTTATGCTGCGCTGCATCTTTGGAAACAATATGGTGTTAGTAATCGCGCTTTTTCACATGAAGCAAGTTCTGTAAGTAAATTGGCATTGGGTTCTACAGCAAAACATTTAATGAGAGTCTTTTTTTTGAAAGAACGTTTAAAGAAACTAGGAAAAAAAGACACTACCATTTTCAAGCATGTTCATGTCATAGGTGCAGGGACAATGGGTGGTGATATTGCTGCCTGGTGTGCTTTGCAAGGATTGTACGTCACTTTACAGGATCGTGAAGCGAAGTATATTGCGCCAGCTATGACAAGAGCCTTTGAATTGTTCCAAAAACGCTTAAAGACATCACGTGCTATTCAAGCGACAATGGATAGATTACTGCCAGATTTAGCGGGTTACGGTATACGGCGCGCGGATATAATTATCGAAGCAATATTTGAGGATTTAACTGCCAAACAAGATTTATTTCGGCAGTTAGAAAAACAAATTAAACCAGATGCAATATTGGCTAGTAATACGTCAAGTATTGTTTTAGAGGATATCCAACAAGGATTACAGCACCCAGAACGATTGATTGGTTTACACTTTTTTAATCCTGTAGCTAAAATGTCTTTGATAGAGGTCGTACAATCGGCAATAACTACGCCGGATATCTTAGAAAGAGGTTTGGCATTTGTTCACCAAATTAATCGTTTACCACTACCCGTTAAAAGTTCTCCTGGATTTTTAGTTAATCGGTTATTAATGCCTTATTTAATGCAAGCAGTACTCTTGTTACAAACTGGAATTCCCGCACCCGTTATAGATAAAGCAGCAGTAAATTTTGGAATGCCTATGGGCCCATTAGAATTGGCCGATACTGTAGGTTTGGACATTTGCTTAGCTGTAGCTAGGATTCTCAGCCAATCTTTAGGGAGTATTGTTCCTGAGGGTTTAGAAAAGATGGTAGCTAATAATGACCTAGGACGAAAAACCAGTAAAGGATTTTATCGTTATAAAAAAGGCAAACCGATGAAAGAAAAAATTCCTAAAGACTATAAGTCTCCAAAAAATTTAGTGAATAGCTTAATTCAACCGATGATAGACGAAGCTAAAAAATGTTTAGAAGAAAAAGTGGTTACCGATAGCGACTTAATTGATGCTGGAATTATATTTGGCGCAGGATTTGCTCCTTTCCGTGGTGGTTTAATGGAATACGCAAAGGAACAAGGGGCTTTATAAATTATTTTTCTTGTTGTAAACGTTCGATACGTAATTCTAAAGGCGGATGGCTTGAAAATAACGCCCTAAAGCCACCACTTTTATGTGATATTTTTAAAGTGGATAAAGAAGGAGCGCGCGTATCTTCGGGTTCCATTGCTTTTTGTAAGGCTTGTAAGGCTTCAATCATTTTGTCGCGACCAGCTAATTGTGCTCCGCCTTTATCAGCTCGATATTCACGATGTCTGGAAAAGGCAGCGACTAAAATACTACCTAAAAATGTAAATAGAATATCAAATACCATAGATAGCATAAAAAACATCGGCCCAGGCCCACTGGCTGACCCTTCATCATTGCGTCCGGCTGCGCCAACAGAAATTACATAGGCAACAATGCGTGATAAAAAAAGTGCAAAAGCATTAATTACACCTAATATAAGCGTCATGGTAACCATATCTCCATTTGTGATATGAGTTATTTCATGTCCTAATACGCCTTCAATCTCAGCGGGATTCATTTTTTGAAGTAAACCACTAGAAACAGCGACTAAAGAATTATTTTTAGTGGGGCCCGTTGCAAAAGCATTGAGTTCAGGTGAATTGTAAGTTCCTACTTCAGGTAAAACCTTCAATCCAGCTTTTCGGGCTAAATTATGGATAACTTCTAGAATACTTTTTTCTTCACCCGAGACGGTATTAGGATCAATAATTTTTAGATCCATACTTTTTTTAGCAACGAATTTTGAAGTGAAAAGTGAAATAAAGGCCCCTGCTGTGCCCCATAATGCACAAAAAATTGCTAAGGATAGATAATTAATTCCATGAGAGGTGAGAAAACTGTGTAGGCCTAGCAAGTTGGTAACAATAGAAATTGTAGCAATAACTAAAATATTGGTACCTAAAAATAATAGAATTCGACTAAACATAAAAATACTTCCCCATTTAGAAGATCATTTTAATCTTTTCAATTTTACTCTTTTCATAAGTGTAGCTTTAATTTATTGAAAAAGAAAAACCCCGCTTTTGCGGGGTTTTTTTATGGAACAATAGGGAGAAGCGCGAGCTTACATCATGCCGCCCATGCCGCCCATACCGCCCATGCCGCCCATGCCGCCCATGCCGCCCATATCACTAGGAGCACCAGCACCTTCATCCTTCTTAGGGATTTCGGCGACCATGCACTCTGTAGTAATCATGAGTCCGGCAATAGAAGCTGCATTTTGCAATGCAGTTTGAGTTACTTTAGTAGGATCTAAAATACCCATTTTTAGCATGTCGCCGTATTCACCCGTTGCTGCGTTGTAGCCGTAGTTAACTTCGGTACTATTTATTACCTTATCAATGACGACATCAGCACGCCCGCCAGCATTAATGACAATTTGACGTAAAGGCGCAACCATTGCATCAGCAACAATTTGAACACCATGAGCTTGATCGGGGTTAATGCTTTTGATATTTTTTAAAGCGCTTAATGCACGAATCAAAGCAGAACCACCACCAGGAACAATACCAGACTCAACCGCAGCACGCGTTGCATGGAGTGCATCTTCTACACGTGCTTTCTTTTCTTTCATCTCAATTTCAGTGGCAGCACCGACCTTGATGACGGCAACCCCACCGGATAGCTTAGCTCTGCGTTCCTGTAACTTTTCTTTGTCATACTCAGAAGTGCTGGCTTTAGTTTGAGCGTCAATTTCATCTATTCGAGCTATGATTCTGTTTTTATCACCTTGACCGTCGATGATAGTCGTATTGTCTTTAGTAATAACAATCCGCTTAGCTGAACCTAAATCTTCTAAAGAAGCTTTTTCAAGATTTAAGCCTACTTCTTCTGCAATAACATTTGCTTTCGTTAGAATAGCAATGTCTTTCAGCATTTCTTTACGGCGGTCACCAAAGCCAGGTGCCTTCACAGCACAAACTTTGACAATACCACGAATAGTATTGACGACTAAGGTGGCTAATGCTTCGCCTTCCACATCTTCTGCAATAATGAATAAAGAACGACCTGATTTAGCAACATTTTCAAGTACAGGTAGCATTTCGCGAATATTAGAGATTTTTTTATCCACTAATAAAATATAAGGATTGTCCAATTCGCAAGCCATGCTTTGTTGGTTGTTAATGAAGTAAGGGGAGAGGTAGCCGCGGTCGAACTGCATACCTTCTACAGTATCAAGTTCATTTTGCAGGCCGGAACCATCTTCTACAGTAATAACGCCTTGTTTACCCACTTTCTTCATTGCCTCAGCAATAATTTTACCAATAGCGCTATCAGCATTCGCTGAAACAGTACCTACTTGTGTAATCCATTCGTCCTCCACACAAGGTTTCGAAATAGCTTTTAGAGCATCTGTTGCAGCGGACACTGCAGCCTCAATACCTCGTTTGAGATCCATTGGGTTCATGTCAGCCGCCACAGCTTTTATACCTTCACGTAAAATAGCCTGAGCTAACACGGTAGCAGTAGTGGTACCATCACCTGCTTCATCTGAAGTTCGAGAGGCGACTTCCTTGAGCATTTGTGCGCCCATATTCTCAAATTTATCTTTGAGTTCGATTTCTTTCGCGACAGAAACACCATCTTTTGTAATAGTAGGATAGCCGAAACTTTTGTCTAAAATAACATTTCGACCTTTAGGGCCTAAAGTTACTTTAACTGCTTCTGCGAGTATATCAACACCTCGTAGAATAGAAGTACGTGCGTCTACACCAAATTGTAAAACTTTTGCAGCCATTTTATTAATTCCTCTAAATAAAAATAAGGGTTAAAATTGTAATTAGTCTTTGATTAACGCCAGAACATCATCTTCGCGCATAATGAGGTACTCTTTCCCATCAAGCTTGATTTCAGTTCCACTGTATTTCCCGAAATAGAGCTTATCGCCTACTTTAACGGTTAAAGCTTGGATTTGACCTGACTTCAAGCGTTTACCATGTCCTACAGCGACTACAGTACCCCTAACAGGTTTTTCTTTTGCAGTGTCTGGAATAACAATACCGCCTATGGATCTTTCTTCTTCTTCATCACGTTGGACAAGAATACGGTCATTCATAGGAACTAAGTTTTTAACCACAGGTTTTTCTAATGCAACACTCATGCAGATTTCTCCTTAAGAATTACTGTCAAAATGAGGATATTAATCAAATTAACCCCTCAGAGCAGGGGCTAATCATAATGATGTTTGATAAAGAGCACAATAACTTAACTTTATCACACCAACACCACTTTATATGGGGAGCATGCCGAGAGAATTCAAGTGTTTGAGCTGTTAAAATTTACTGGATTTTAACTTGTTTTTTAGGCTTTATTAAATGACAAACAAAATATCGTAGAAACTGAAGATGTGCCTGCACCAGTAGGTTCCTGTTCGCAAGCCATTAAAAAGCGAGAATTTATTATCGGCCAGTGAGGATTATTATAAGCGCTTCTTTATCCTGCTAGAACTAGAAACTGTAAAGTGGTAAATATACCTATGGAGCTAAAATGGAAATAGAAACGATTATGGTTCCTGAATTAATGGGTCATTCAAGGAGTTTTTCAAGGACTGTATCCGAGTGATTACTATTAAAATTGTTACGTAAATGCCATAATAAACCTAATCCAGGAAGGCAAGCGGCAAGAGATAACACAAAAAATACGGGCCAACTGTAATAAGTAACAATAAGTCCTGCCAAAGGGCCAATAAAAACTCGTCCAACACCCGCTAATGCTGAAAATAAGGCAAATTGTGTAGCTGTATAACGGTGATTACATAAGCTCATTAGTAGGGCAACAAAGGCGATACTTCCCATCGCATTACAAAAGCTGTCAATAGAAATTGCGAAAACTAGCCAATGGTAATTATGTCCTATAATAGCAAGATGTAGTAAAGCTAAAATGGCTACGGCTTGTAAAATACCAAAATATAATAAGGCACGAAATAAACTAATACGCGCCATTAAGACACCGCCAGCGAGAAGGCCTAGCATTGCTGCAAAAAATCCTATTCCTTTATTTACCAAAGCGACTGTACTTAAAGAAAAACCTAGTCCGCGGATTAGAAAAGGTGTGGTTAAAGAAACACTGAGGGCATCGCCAAACTTATATAATATAATAAATAGTAAAATCAACCAGGCAGATTTTCTGCTTAAAAACTCTCTAAAAGGATCAACGATCGCCGCGTGTAGTGAGGTAGGCGGATGTTTTTCTTGCTCGTCCATGGGTTCTTCACCAAACCAAGCTCCAAAAAGACCAATGACTATTAAAACTGCCATCAGCAAATAAGTGCTACGCCATCCAATATATTCAGCTAATGCAAGTGCTAATGCACCAGAAACTAACATAGCTGCTCGATAACCCCAGCTGTAGAGCGTGGTTCCTAATCCTCGTTCATTGGGCTTAAGAATATCAGTCCGATAAGCATCTATCGCAATATCTTGTGAGGCGGAAAGAAAGGCAACTAAAAAAGCGAGAGTAATTAGTAGGGAAGCATTAGTCTGTGGGTTTGTTAAAGCCATAGCAATAATAGCTATTATCAGAACCAATTGAATTAGAATAATCCAACCACGACGTCTTCCAAAGAGAGGAGGTATCCATCGATCAAGTAAGGGCGCCCATAAAAATTTATAAACGTAAGGTTGTCCAATTAAGCTTAAACTCCCAACAGCCAATAGAGTGGCTCCAGTTACTGTAAACCATGCTTGTAGTGTGCTAGAGGTTAATGCTAGCGGCAAACCAGATGAGAATCCTAATAATAAAGTCGAAAATAGATTGCGTTTACTGAGTTTATTCGTAGACATTTTTTTCCTGGAAAAAGGGAAGAATGACTTCCCTTTTTCTAACAATTTAAGAATTAGAGGATTAACGTGCGTAATAATCAGGATCAGCAATGATACGTGGACGGCCACCCGCACCATACTGTACTAATACATGCTGACCACGGTTAAAAGTTGGCATTGGCGCTTGTACTACAGAAATTAACGAGTTATTTCTGAGTTTAACCACATACTCAACGCCAGTTTGAGTGGAAAGGCCTTTTTGAATCTGGTTGCCTGCTAAACCACCTAATAAAGCACCACCAATTCCGCTGGCTAAACTACCTCTTCCTCCGCCTATTTCGGAACCAGCAATAGCACCAAGCGCACCACCAGCTATTCCTCCGACACCAAGTTCACCATTTCCAGTCACTTTTACAACTCGGGTACTTGTTACCACACCTTTAACAACATGCTGGACTTGTCCAGCTCCACTTGTAGTATAAACATCAGGTGATAAAGAAGATGCACAACCTACTAGAAGCGATAAACCAAGAATAGATAGTAAAAAATGGATGTGAAACTTCATGATGAACCCCATAAATATTGGTGTGTTATTCTAAAATATATAGTTTAAGTACATATTTTAATAGTCGCTTAACTATTTTAAATGAAGATATTAGTAGATGCCAACTTGCAGGTCAACGTATTTGACGCTCTACCCCTATTCCTATTAATCCTAAATTAATAGCTCGAAGATTAACAATGCTATGACAACATTAATAATTCACGACTACGAATAGTTTTGCCTTCGAGTAGATAATTTAAAGCGAGACGAAATAAACGTTTTGCATCCGATAAATGTGTAGGCGTATCCCATGTTTCATGATGCATTGCCAAAAGGGAAGCACCAGAAAAAATTGATTGTTTGGGCAATGATTTATTTAAGCAAATAACCAAACCTTGGCTTGGGATGAATTGATAAGATTGGTAAGGTAGAAGAGCTTGGTTGGTTAAACTATCTTTATTCAGATGTAAAGCATAACCTAATTCGGCTAACAATTTTTTTTCAAATAAACGCAAAGCCATAGCTGGATTGTCAGATAAATTACATAGCGCTGTTTGATAAGCTTGGAATAAATGCGGATAAGGATCGTAACGATAAAGTAAACGGATTAAAAGTTCATTGAGATAAAGGCCACAAACTAAAAGTTTACCGGTTAAATGGGGGAGAGGAATAGAATTGGGTTCTGCATTGACCAAATTCATGAGATCAGTATTTCCGCGCCAAGAAAGTAACAATGGTACAAAAGCTTGTAGTGATCCTCTGAAGCGTGATTTTTTTCCTCGTACTCCACGTGCTCCTTTGGCAATAAGGTTTATTCTACCTTGCGAAGTGGTAAATGCGTCTATTAATAAGCTAGTGTCTCGATAGGGACGGATGTGCAAAATATATGCAGCTTGCAGTTCGGGGTTTAGCATAGAACTTAAAATTAAATAATGATTATATACTGAGCCTTTGGAATTTTTGTTGGTATTATCGTACGGCGAGTATTCGTGACATGTGCAAAAATCCAGTTGCTAATACTATGCAATATTAAATCAACTTGTATTTTTTTTAAACAAAAAATAAACTTTAAGCTTTTGTGTAAGAAAACTTCCACTTCTTAAGGAAATCCAGTAAGATTAGCCTATATAGGTGTTTTTATGATGTACTCATCAATATATAGCGTGAGCACTTACAAAGCAATGTCATAATAACGAATCTAAAAAATAATCTTAGCTGAAAATAAATAATCGCTACAACTTTTTTAAATTGATAATAGGAGCAACCCTTGGCTGAAATTATTGTTATTACATCTGGAAAGGGCGGTGTCGGTAAAACGACCAGTAGTGCTGCAATGGCAGCAGGCCTTGCTTTCCGCGGGTTTAAAACAGTCGTTATTGATTTTGATATTGGTTTACGTAATCTCGATCTCATCATGGGTTGTGAGAGACGTGTTGTTTTTGATTTTGTGAATGTGATTCGCGGCGAAGCAAATATTAAACAAGCTTTAATTAAAGACAAAAGGCTCGAGAATCTTTATATTCTACCTGCTTCGCAAACACGTGATAAAGATGCCTTGACCAAGGAAGGTGTGGAAAAAATTCTAGAAGAACTTAAAAAGGATTTTGACTATATTCTTTGTGATTCTCCTGCGGGAATAGAACGTGGTGCAACTTTAGCTATGTATTTTGCCGATACAGCGATTGTTGTGAGTAATCCAGAAGTTTCTTCTGTCAGAGATTCTGACAGAATGTTAGGGATCCTAGATAGTAAATCCAGACGCGCTGAACTAGGTCTTGAGCCTGTGAAGCAGCATTTACTTCTGACACGCTATTCCTTAACACGAGTAGAAAGAGGCGATATGCTTAGTGTGGATGATGTATTGGATATATTATCTATTCCTTTGTTGGGAGTTATCCCAGAATCACAAGCGGTTTTACGGGCTTCCAACGCAGGCGTACCTGTTACATTGAATGGAGAAAGCGATGCGCATCAGGCTTATGCGGATGCTGTGTCTCGTTTATTAGGGGAAGAAATACCTTTTAAATTTATTAAGCTTGAAAAGAAAGGTTTGTTACGTCGTCTCTTTGGTCGTGAGGAGATAGCAACATGAGCTTATTAGATTACATTTTTAGAAATAAACCTGAAAATAGTGCTTCACAGGCAAAGAAACGTTTACAATTTATTCTTTCTCACAACTGTGGGGTTAAAAGTGATATCGATTTCCAAAAGTTACAGCAAAAAATAAGCGAGGCAATTATTGAAGTCATTAGAGAGAATACTCATCTTGATATTGATCAAAATAACGTTCAAGTCGAGTTAGCAAAAACAGGGGATTTTTCTATATTAGAATTAAATATAACGTTACCTAATGAAGAATTGGCCTAGCTAATTTGTTATTTAATTATTCGTTAGTAGGGATTAAACGTTTTTCTCCTGGTTTTGATACAGCGACATAAACTAGACTGGCCTCAGAAACTTTAATTTGAGATGATTCATTTACCCCTTTTTGGTAACGTTCAGCGTAGACTTCTACCTCAATGGTTACAGAGGTTTTTCCGATCGCAATAATCTTGGTATAAAAGCTAGCAATATCATAAATAAATAAAGGTTGTAAGAATTTTAATTCTTTGACCGCAACGGTTACAACCGGTCCTTTAGCACGTTGCGCCGCGGTAATCGCACCTGCAATATCGATTTGTGACATCAACCAACCACCAAAAATATCACCCGCTTTATTAGCATCATTAGGTCTGGTTTTAACCCGTAAGGTTGGTTCTAACAAATTAGCCATTTTCTCATACCACTAGAATAAGAAGTTTAAAGTATAGCAAAAAATTCTTAGTTGAGTTTTTATTGCATTACTTTGGCATTTTAAACTTTAAAATGTAGTTCATTTTTTTAAACTTTAATGGTAAAATTTAGTGGTTTTTATTTCCATTTATATAATTCTTAAAAATTATGATTAATGATACAATTTATGAAGAAATAAGTTCTGAGGAAGAAACGATTCCAAATGAACTGTTTCATAAATTATTGCTTCAATTAGAAAAAGACTTAAAAAAACTAAAGGATGATAGTGATGAGGAATTAAACGAGCATTTTGAAGAATTAAAAAAATTAAATAAAACTGCGACTTTGTCCGTTATTAATATTGAGGACGTAACCAACTTTTTGGAAACAGCAATTTTTACATTAATGATTGAGTTGCCAGAGGTATTTAGCTTTAAACCATTAACTATTTATAAAAGTATGTTAAAAAATGTCGAGTTTTTTCCTAAGAATGTTTATAAAGAACATTTACAAGTATTATTAGATTTAAAAAATGAGGAAGTTAAAGATTTACTTTTATTGATTAAAAAAGAAAAGCAAGAAAAAAAACCACAAAGTTTTTCGTTATTAACGAAAAATGAACAACAATTTTCTGTTGTTAGATCTTTTTTTTCTATACTGAGTGAAGAAAAAGCAAAAAAGAGGGCAAATTTGGAAGATGTTGAAATCCTACCCAAGCAGAAACGATTAAGAGGTATATTTCCTTTAGCATTATCATAAAAATTATTTAGGTAGTAAGATTGAGGATGAATGCAGAGGAGGTTGCAATCAGTTACTCTAAATACTGAATTACATCGAGTGGTGAGGAAATCTTTGCTGAAGCATCCCAGTTATCAACATTTTCACTTTCAGCAATAAATCCATAAAGTGCGATAAGGCTAAACATACCTGCTGCGTTGGCTGCTTCGATATCGGATTTGGCATCACCTACATAAATACAATTTTGGGGGTGGCAGCCTATGCAATCACAGGCATGTAATAAAGGCAAAGGATGAGGTTTACTGTATCTAAGTGTATCCCCAGCGATTATACAATTTGCATTACTAAGTAGTGGAAATTTGCTAATTAATTCTTTAGTAAGACTAGCCGATTTGTTAGTAACGATTCCCCATGCGAATTCTTTTTCTTGCAAATAATTAATTAAAGTTTCCACATTTGGAAATAAATGAGTATGTATGCAAATATGCTGGCGATAATAGTCAAGAAATTTTTGACGTAAACTAGAGAAAATAGGAGCTTTAGTATCAATCCCTCCTAGATTTAATAAACCAGTTACTCCGGTGGAAATACAAGGCCGAACTTCATTTACAGGTAAAGGGTTAAGTTGTTTTAATTTTAAAACGTGATTAAGAGCAGCTGCTAAATCAGCAGCAGTATCTAATAAAGTACCGTCGAGATCAAAAAGTATACCGTTGATTTTTGTATGCTTTAAAGTTGAAAATAACATGATTTAGAGGCGTTTCCTAAAGACAGCGAGATAGTTGACTTGGATATCTTTTCCTAAGGCATAATGTCGGGTAAGGGGATTGTAGTGAATACCTTGAAACTTTTGCAGGATCAGATGAGCTTTTCGAGCTGCTTGGGCTAACTCAGAGGGACGGATAAATTTTTTATAATCATGTGTTCCTCTCGGTACAAGCTTTAAAAAATATTCCGCGCCGAGTATCGCTAATAGATAAGAACGTGGATTACGGTTAATAGTCGAAAAAAAAATATTGGCCCCTGGTTTAGCTAAGTCACTACAAGCTTGGATGAGCGAACAAGGATCCGGGACATGTTCTAATAGCTCCATGCAGCATACTATATCAAAAGACTGGCTATGATTTTTCGCGAATGATTCTGCGTCGGTAAGGTTATATTTGATGGACAGCTGGTTTTCTTCCGCATGTTTTTTTGCAGCTTGGATAAGCGCTTGACTCTTATCAATTCCGGTAACCTCTGCGCCCTGTTTAGCCAATGCTTCAGCTAATATTCCTCCGCCACAACCAATATCGATTATTTTTTGACCCTGTAGAGCTTGTTGGGCGGCTATAAATTCCAAACGCAAAGGGTTGATGATATGTAAGGGTTTGCACGGACCTTCAATATTCCACCATTGCTCAGCCATTTGAGTAAACTTGTTAATTTCTGCTGAATCACTATTAGAAGCTGACATAAAAATTAGATGGTTTTCATTGGTTTTTTGTAGGGAGCGTATTACAATGTGCTAGTTTACTTGACCCCTCATAAAGTGTCTATTGGTTATAAACAGGAGTAATGGATAAAGGATTTTACCAACGGGTATGGGGAATTATTATCATTCAATCTTTTAGTTCAATATGAACGACCTGACTAACCGTGTTTATAAAGCGATCATAGATAAAATTTTAAGGTTTGCTTTGCAAAAAGTGCTCAAAGATCAAGCCAAGTTATTTACTGCGTTTGCCCAGCAGTATTATGCGCATACCGATTTAGAAACGTTAGAGAGCCGTTCTGCAGAAAATCTTGCGGCGGCCTTGGCTTCTCATTGGAGTCTCATCTACCGGCGTTTACCCGGGAAAGCAAACATCCGTGTTTACAACCCAAGTTTTGAAAAAGACGGTTGGGAAAGTAAATATAGTATTGTGCAAATCGTTGCTGAAGATAAACCTTTCTTAGTAGATTCCACACGAATGGAGATTAATCGACAAGGGTTTAATATTTTTTTTAATATTCATTTTGGAAATATAAAATTACGCCGCGATAAGCAAGGAAAAGTAATCGAGGTTTTGCCTTATGATGCTACCGGCGATAAACAAACTGAAGCTTTAATTTATTTGGAAATTGACAAAAATTCGAATATTGAAGTTCTTGATAAATTAGCTAAAAAACTGGAAAAGGTATTAGCACAAGTTAGTTTGGTTGTAAACGACTGGCCTGAAATGCGATCGAGAATGCAAACTTGTTTAGTCGAGCTAGAACAAAATTCCCCACCTTATGATCCAGAAGATGTTGCAGAATCTAAAGATTTTTTGAAGTGGTTGTTGAATGATCATTTTACGTTTTTAGGGTGTCGTGATTATGATTTAAGTAAAGATCATAAAACATTGCGTATGGTCAAAAAGTCAGGATTAGGTGTTTTAAGAGATGAAACGAGAAGCAAAGAAGAAAAGCCTTTAACAGAATTGCCTCCAGAAGCCCGTCGTTTAGCTTTTTCTCCGCAAGTACTCGTTATTTCCAAAACCAATAGTAAATCCAGAGTGCACCGATCCGTCTATGCTGATTATATCGGGGTTAAACGTTTTAATGCACAAGGGAAGTTAATAGGAGAAAGACGTTTTATTGGTCTTTATACTTCTACAGTTTATCATAGTGATCCCCGTAGCATTCCATTAATACGGCGCAAGATACAATTAATTTTACAAAATTCAAATCTCCCTTTAAAAGGCCATGCTGGAAAAGCTTTATTAGATATTCTTTCAAGCTTACCTCGTGATGATTTGTTCCAAGCTTCAGTCAAGGAACTCACTCAACTTGCTTTAGGTATTCTACATATCCAAGAACAAAGAACAGTTCGTTTATTTGTTAGACAAGATAACTACCGACGTTTTATTTCTTGTTTAGTTTATTTACCAAAAGAACAATTAAATACCGATCTGCAACGCCAGATGGAAAAGATCTTGGTTCGCGAATTTTCTGGTATTGAAATTGGTTTTTCTACATTATTTGGAGATTCTAATCTAGCACGCATTCATTTTTTAATCCGGACGGATCCTAAAAAAGATTTAACCTACGATGTAAAAAAAATTGAGGCGCAACTGGTTGAGGTAGCTCGTTCTTGGAAAGAAGAATTACGTCGAGCTTTAATTGAGTATTATGGCGAACAAGAAGGCGGGCGTTTATTACAAAAATATATGTATGCCTTTCCTAGCGGCTATCGAGATAGCTTTTCTGCTAACACAGCTGTACATGATATTGACCAATTAGAAAGGATTACATCCGAACATCCTTTAGAAATGAATTTTTACCCGACTCCAAATGAAAAGGGTGTGCCATTAAGATTTAAATTATTTCAGGCAGGTAAGCCCATTATATTATCTGATGCCTTACCCGTTCTGGAGAATATGGGTCTACGTGTTATGGATGAATGGCCCCAAGAAATTACTTTGCCCGATGGGCATCGTATTTGGATTAATGATTTTGGTGTAAAACCTGTTCATATTGATGATGTAGAAGTTTCACAGGTAAAAGAAATTTTTCAAGATGCTTTCTGTAAAATATGGTCTGGCCAAGTCGAAAATGATGGTTTTAATCGTTTGATATTAGCTGGCCAATTAACCTGGCGTGAAGTTTCGATATTACGCACCTATACCAAATATCTTCGTCAAATTGGTGTACCATTTAGTCAAGCCTATGTTGAGACTGTAGTATCGCGAAATGCAGGTATTGCGAAAATTTTAGTTAAACTATTTAAATATTATTTTGATCCTAGTCTACAGGATGAGTCCGGAAGTGTGACAGCTAGTTTAGAGAAAAGTTTACATACGGCGTTAGATGCGGTGGTTAGCTTAGATGAAGATCGTATTCTACGGAACTTATTCGAAGTTATTCAGGCTACTTTAAGAACGAATTATTATCAAACTGATCATCTCAATAAACCTAAATCCTGGTTGGCATTTAAACTAAATCCTAGTCAAATTATGGATTTACCACTGCCAAGACCAATGTATGAAATATTTGTGTACTCTCCGCGTGTTGAAGCCGTTCATTTAAGAGCGGCGAAAGTGGCGCGCGGTGGTATCCGTTGGTCAGATCGTAGAGAAGATTTCCGTACTGAAATCTTAGGTTTAATGAAAGCGCAGCAGGTAAAAAATGCAGTAATAGTTCCTGCTGGCGCTAAAGGTGGTTTTGTTTGTAAGCAATTACCAGAAAATGCTGATCGCGAAACGGTGATGAATGAAGTGATTTTCTGTTATCAAACATTTATGCGTGGATTATTAGATTTAACCGATAATTTACAAAATAATGTTGTGATACACCCTGAAAATGTAGTGCGATACGATGAAGAAGACCCTTATTTAGTTGTTGCTGCCGACAAAGGCACAGCAAGCTTTTCAGATATTGCCAATGCCATTGCAGCTGAATATAACTTTTGGCTGGGAGATGCATTTGCCTCCGGCGGTAGTGTCGGTTATGACCATAAAAAAATGGGTATAACTGCTCGAGGGGCTTGGGAATCTGTTAGAAGGCATTGCAGAGCATTAGGCTTTAATCCGGATAAAAATGATTTTACCGTTGTTGGTATTGGTGATATGTCAGGTGATGTTTTTGGTAACGGGATGCTTTTGTCGCATCATATTAAGCTCGTTGCCGCATTTAATCATATGCATATATTTATCGATCCTAATCCGGATCCAGAAAAAAGTTTTCAAGAGCGGAAACGTTTATTTAATCTTCCGCGCTCTACCTGGCAGGATTACGATGCCGATTTAATTTCTAAAGGCGGCGGAATTTTTTTACGTTCACAAAAATCTATTGTATTGACTAATGAAATAAAAAAATTATTAGATATTAGTCAAGACTCTATAGCTCCGGATGGATTAATACGAGCGATATTAAAATCCAGCGTAGACTTGCTATGGAATGGTGGTATTGGCACTTATGTTAAAGCATCGAGTGAAAGAAATGCAGATGTGGGCGATAGAACTAACGATAATTTACGCATTGATGCGAAGGAACTACGTTGTCGTATTGTAGCCGAAGGAGGAAATCTTGGCTTAACTCAATTAGGACGCGTTGAGTATGCTTTGAATGGGGGGTTAATTTATACCGACTTTATTGATAACTCTGCCGGTGTCGATTGCTCCGATCATGAAGTTAATTGTAAAATTTTATTGAATGCGGTGGTGTCCGCCGGTGAAATGACGTTTGATCAACGAAATGCATTATTAGCAGAAATGACCGATGAGATTGCTAAGCTTGTCCTTTATGATAATTATTGTCAAACACGTACTATTAGTTTAGCGGCTATGCATGCCCAGCAAGAATTAGAATTTCATCGTCGTTATATTCAAGAATTAGAACGACATGGTAAATTAGATCGAGCATTGGAATTTCTTCCCGATGAAAAAGCTTTATTAGAAAGAAAAGCAATGGGCAAAGGTTTAACCAGTCCTGAAATTGCTGTATTACTGGCTTATACCAAAATGTGGGTCAAAGCTGAATTACTTGAAAAACATTCTTTAGAAGAAGATTATTTACAACGAGTATTGGAATCTGCTTTTCCCAAACCATTGCGGGGTCGATTTTCTAAATTTATGCAGCAGCATAGTCTACGTCGCGAGATTATTGCAACCAAGATTAGTAATGCCATGGTTAATGATATGGGTATTACTTTTGTCTTCCGTTTAAAGACCGAAATTGGTGCAGATATTGCTTCTATTGCACGTGCTTATGCCATTGCGCACCATGTATTTGGTTTTTCTGAACTCCTCGGAATTGCAGAAAATTTAAATGATGATGTAGCACCCGTAGTTCGTTACGCTATTATGCGTCAGTTTAATCGGTTGATAAGACGTGCAACTCGATGGTTTATCTATAATTATAAAGATCAACTCACCGATATTTTAGGAATGGTCGATCGATTTAAGCAATCTATAATTACGTTAAATAAAAAATTACCTAATTTACTTATTGGTGAGGAACGGGAACATTGGGAAAGAAATATTCAAGGGCTTGTCGAAGCAGGTATTTCAGAGGACGTAGCAAAACGTATTGCCAATGTAGATCATGAATACGCCTTATTAGACATAATTGATGCGGCAAAGAAGAATAACTTGGCTTTACAAGATGTTGCCGAACTGTATTTTATGGTAGGAGAGCGATTCGGTTTTACATGGCTGAGATCCCAAATTATGAAGATAACGATCGAAACCTTATGGGATAATTTGGCAAGAGTGATCTTATTGGATGACCTTGATACCCAACAACGTCATTTGACCGTTATAATTTTACAATGCGTTATAGATAAACAAGGTAATAATGAAATGTGCTTAGAACAATGGGAGATAGATAATCAAGATTTTATTCGACGTTGGGAACAGTTCTTGGCTGACTTACGTAGTACCGGCGAATTGAAATTAATGATGTTTTCAGTAGTAATCCGAGAATTAGTCAGTATGGTTAACGCTTCCAAAATTTCAAAAGTAACAAATTAGATAATGTCTTTATTATTTAATTTTTAATTTCTCTAAAATTTACTTTTTAGATAATTTTACAAAAAAACTTTTAATATGTTTAAAATGGTAATATAATTTACCTTGTGTGAATTCTTAAAACAAAAAATGGAATAAAAAAAAATGTTAATTCTTTCTACATTTAATTCGGACTATCTTCAAAAATCAGCTTTAGGACCTCCTCATACTCCTCTCTTGGCCTCTCTATTGGATTTGCCTCCCAAAGAATCTATTGAAATAAAGTATGTAAATAAAAGTTTAATATTAGAATTAAGTTCTGAAATAAACCAGTCGTGTGTTATTTTATTTAGATTATTTGATTTTTTAGAAGCTGATTTAGCTATAGATAAAATTAAATTAGAAACTAATTTAAATCTTATTTTAAATAAAATTATTAAAATTAAACAACAAAACTCATTACCTTTTCTGGTTTTTTTATGTCCCAGTCCTGCGAAAATTTATAATGAAGAATTAAAAAAAATAGAAGAAAAATACCTAGAAGAATTCAATAAAAACAAAATTCACATTTTAAGCTTATCAAATATTAAGGAAATATATGGGAATTTCGAATTTGAAAATCCTGTAGAAGAAGATACACATATTCCTTATATTCCTAGATTTTATGCCGCAATAGCCGGATTGTTAGCTAGAAAATTAAATGCAATAAAACAAAATTTTAAACTTATAGCAGTTGATTGCGATAACACTTTATGGACAGGTGTCGCATCTGAGAATGGCCCTGAAGGTATTGTATTTAAAGAGCATAATTTTTTGTTGCAGGAATATTTAGTTAAACAATATGAAAATGGAAAAATAATCTGCTTGTGTAGCAAAAATGATGAGCAAACTGTATATGATGTTTTTGATCAGCGCGAAGCTGAGATGCCATTAAAACGTAAGCACCTTAATGAAAAATTTAATAAAATAAATTGGAAACCTAAGTCTGAAAATATCAAAGTACTTTCAAAAGAATTAAATCTTTTTCCCGATAGTTTTTGTTTTATTGACGATAATCCCATAGAAATTAACGAGGTAAGTCAAAGTTTAGGTGTATTTTGTATTACGATGCCGCAAAATCTAGCAGATTATAAAAAGTGTTTGGAACTTGATATTGACGAGCATTTAATTATTACAGAAACAGATAAAAAGCGAGATGAGTTTTATTCAAAAGCTGAGATTAAAGCGGAACTTGCGACCCAATTTAATGATCCTGTGGAGTATTTAAGATCTCAAGAATTAGGACAGTCTATTACTATTAGTAAGATTGATTCTGAAGAAGAGATGCAGGTAATTCAAAGAGTTAGCCAACTATCTGGAAAAACTAACCAATTTAATATTTTTCCTGAATCAAAAGCGATAGAAGTTAATGAGATAAAATCAATAGTTAATAGCCATAAAAGAGAAGTTTTTATCGGAAGAATTAAAGATAATTTTTCTTCTGAAGACATTACGGCTGTTGCAATCAGTAGTTTGAGTAGAAATAGTTTAATTGTTAGTAATTTTTTTCTTAGTTGTAGAGTTTTTAATAGAGGGATGGAGTATGAGATGTTGAAGTACATCGCTCAATTTGCTCTACAAGAAGGGAAGCAATATATCAAGCTTAATTTTAAAAAATCTCAAAAAAATAATTCTGCAAGTAATTTTTTAAATATTTTGAGTGAGGAAAAAAATCCGAAATCTAAGTATTTATTGGATAAAATCAAAACCCATGTTTGGCTTCATGCTAGCCTCAAGTATTTGTTAAAAAAATTAGGTCTTTATTTAGATTTTAGCTCATTTGATGTAGACAAGGAGTCAATTTTAAGATTGTCTGCAAGGAAAATAGCATCTATTGATTTAGATGCAATAATTCGTAAAGCGTTGAATTTCTCACAACAATCTTCAAGATCGCAGCTGAATAAATTAACGCTAAATAGCAACAAGATCACTCAAAAATATTTAGTTGAATTAAAGCAAAAAATAAGCTCGCTAGAATGTTTATCAAATCAATTTTTTATTGATAATACTAGCATAAAATCGATACCGGCATTAGATATTAGGATAAATAAATTATGTAGTGATTTATTAGGTGATGAAGGGCAGGATCAACCACTCGTAGCAAGAGGTTTAGATTCTTTAACAGCGACAGTATTACGTCTCTCTTTATATAAGAATGAAAACATAATCATCACAATGCAAATGTTGCAATGTGACAAAACAACCAGTGTGACCTTAATTGATTACATTAAGCAACAAGAAAAGATTCCTGAAATTATTGCTCAAAATGATAATTTTTATAATCTTGAATTACCGGTTTCCTTTCAACAACAACGCATTCGGGTTGCAGAACAGCAAGAATCGGCAAGTAATAGCTCTAACTATCATATGCTTGCCTGTTACAAATACAAATTAAGCGAAAATCTAGACAGCGAAAAATTTGAAGAAGATTTTAAAAACGCATGTCACGAACTTATAAAACTTTATGACGTATTTGGCACAGTCTTTAAAATAAAAAAAAATGAATTAACCCAAAAAATTCTTTTGCCTAAAGATAGGAAGTTTTACTTTGAAATTAAAAATATAAAAAATGAGGGATCTTTGGAAGAAGCTATTCAGAAAGAAATAGATGTACCTTGGACAATGACTGATAAATCTCTCATTAGAATTACTATCTTTAAAGACCAGGAAGAAAACAATTATTATATTTTATTTCATGTTCACCATGCTATTTTTGATGCTAATTCACTTAAAAACTGTCTAGATACTTTATCAACAATATATTCAAATCTAACTAAAAAAGAAAATAGACCAATTCCTTCTCCACCCCAATATATTAATTTTATTAATGATCAACAAAAAAAATTGAAAGACGAGGTTTTTCAAATATCTGCATTTAATTTTTGGCAGAATAAATTTTCCAAAATTACAAATCCAACAATGCTTCCAGCAGATCAGCATTTAGCAATTTTCAAACCAGCTAGTGAACTTGTTGCTAAAAGACATGAATTTTCTTTAGCGCTTAAAGAATTATTAGCATTAAAGACCTTGGTTAAATCAGCAGGAGTAACTTGTTTTAGTGCTATTAATGCTTTGTTTGCTTTGTTAATCGCTTCTTATACTTATCAAAAGGATATTACAACGATAACCGCTTTGAATGGGAGGAGTGAGCATCCTTCTTATGATAAAATGGTGGGGTTTTTTATTAATCTATTGGTGCAACAATTTGATTTAGATAAAAAACTTCAACTTGATGAATATCTAAAAACTGTCCATAAAAATTTTTTAGCAAGTCAAGAATTTCAAGAAATTTCTTTTGAAAAAATTCAAAAAATTTTATTACAGCAAAACATTAAAGATATTTTATTAAATCCTGCGCTCATTTATCAAAGTTATCCTATTCCGACGTTAACATTAAATGGAGAAGTAGCCGAGTTAGTATTGCCTAAGCAACCCATTATCTTTGATCTAAGAGAAACCTGCCGATTTGGTAATTTCACACTTTTTGCTCAGAAGCACCAAGGTAAATTAAATTTCGTTATTGAATATGCGTCAGAATTATTTAGCTTAGATTTCATACAAGGTTTTGCTAAAAATTTTCTTCACACAATTTCTAATGCGTGTAAGAATTCAAAACAAAGCTTGCAAGATATATCGGTGGTATGCGATGAAGAGCGAGAACAATTAATAAGTTTGGGCCAAGGTCCGAAATTTAATTCGGTTGAAGAAATTAGTTTAATAAATCGATTTCAGGAAATTCTGCGCAAATATCCAGATAATATTGCGCTTTGCTGTGGCCAGAAGCGACTAAGTTATAAAGAGGTCGATCAACAATCAACCAATTTAGCTCATGCTTTAATTGATGCAAAGGTAAAACAAGGCGATTATGTTGGAATTTTTTTAGATGCAAATTATTTATTTTTTATAGCCGAATTAGCGGTAATAAAAGTTAGTGCAGTATTTATTCCTCTTTCTAAAGAAAATCCAAATGAACGACTTCAGTTGATTATTGATGATGCTAAAATTAACTTTTTTATCGTTGATGATAATCGTAAAGATTTGTTTGATACAAACGCTCAAGAACATCAGCTCATTCCAATTAATTCGGTTAACAATTCTACTTATTTAAATAAAAGATTACCTCAATTAAATAAAAGTACAGATGAATTCTGTGTTCTTTATACATCTGGATCGACAGGGATTCCTAAAGGTGTGGTTCTACAGGAAAAAGGAATTTTACGTGTGATAGGAACTCCAAAAACGGAGAAAAAAAAAGGAGAGCAAAAGCGTCATTTTACAGAGGTCTTACCAGGTGAAAAAGTAGCGCAAACTGCAAACCAAGCTTTCGATGCGGCACAACTAGAATTTTGGTTAGCATTTTCTAACGGTGGTACCTTGGTTCTTATTGATAAAGAAACACTTTTAAATATTAAAAAATTTGGAAATAAATTAATAATTGATGAAATTGGACATATGTGGTTAACCGCTGGATTATTTGACTTTTATGCTAATAATCAACCCGATATATTTGCAACTAAATATTTAAAAAATTTGATGGTGGGTGGTGATGTTGTGCATAAAAATACCGTTTTAAAAGTTTTAAACTTTGCAGAAGCCCCTTCGATTACAAATGGATATGGACCTACAGAAACCACCATATTTGTATCGACCCATACCTTTAATAAACAAACAATTGATAATTTCAATACTACACTGATCGGTTCACCTATCAACGAAACAGAAATAGAAATAATAACGCCTTTCGGAGGTAAAGTTCCCTTAGGAGGTATTGGTGAGTTAGTGGTAAGAGGAGAGGGAGTAGCGAAAGGTTATTTAAATTCATTGTTAGATAAAAATCGATTTACTGGGGAGTTAGACAATAGAAGTTATCAAACAGGCGATTTAGTAAAATACACGACGAAAGATCCGCAAATAATGTTTATAGGACGCAAGGATAGCCAACAAGTAAAAATTAACGGTAATTTAGTTGCTCTTGAAGAGGTTAGAAGCTGCTTATCGCGACATCCAGAAGTAAAACAAGTTGAAGTAGATATTTTCGAAAAACAAATAGTAGCTTTTTATACTTTGAAATCTAGCAATAAAAAAATTATTACCAATGAAGAGTTTCACAAGCATTTGAGTAAGAGTTTACCTTTCTATATGTTCCCTAAATTTTATAAACAAGTGAAAAATTTCTTAGTTAATGTTAACGGAAAATTAGATAAAAAACAGTTTCAAAAATTTCAGGCAGAATTAAACCAAAAGCAACTTGAAGAAATTCCACCTAACACAAAAAATGGAAAGAGGCTATTAGAATTAATTCAAAAGATATTAGTTGGATTTCCAGTTAATCCAAGACAAAATCTTTATGAATTTGGCTGTGATTCTATCAATGCTGTAGGCATAATTAATGCTATTAATGAGCAGTTTGAATCAGAATTTATTAAAAATTTTAAATCAGAATTTATAAATATATTTCAGATAAAATCTGAAAAAGAATTTGAAAGCTATAATGATGAATTTAATGATTATTTAAATTATATAAATTTTCATAATCTTGATATAGCTATACAAAAACAACCTACTATTGAGTATTTAGAGAAATTATCAATAGAGAGATTAAATCCTGAGACTAACACTAAAGCATGTGAATTATTTAAGAAATTTAAGAATAGAACTAAAGCTGAGGTATTCCAAATATTCGAAAAACTAAAACATGAAACCGAAACACTTCGGCTATTACTAGATGGTGATAGTAGCTTGCCTTGTATCATATTTTTACCTCCCGCCGGAGGTAGTATAAATTGTTTTAATGAATTAATTAAAAAAATAGAAGAGCTAAAAAAGATAAAAAAAATAAATTTTGATAACATCTGTTATGGTATTGAAGATCCATTATTTAGTAGCAATCAGCTGAAATCAAAAACAACTATGGAAAAAATAGCAGGCTACTATCTATCAATGATAATTAATGAAATTGAAGGTCCATTTATCCTGGTAGGTTATTCGTTCGGAGGTATGCTAACTTTGGAAATGGCTGCTAAACATGAGAAATCAGAAAATTCTGAGCATTTAAAGCAATGCATTTTACTAGATACTTGGGTTGTTTCTTGTTTAAGCAAACCAGAAAAAAAAGCCTTAAAAATTGAAGTTTTAAATCATTGTGCAGAGCAAAGAAACAAAATTAAGTTTACCGAAAACTCATCTAAGTTATTGGATGCGCTTAAAGAGTTATGTGAGCATCATCAAGAAATTGGGTTTAAATACAAACCTAAAAGACTTGAATCAACGCCAGTTTGTTTAATAAAAGCTACAAATTGTAATGAGCAATTTAAAGAAATGCATAAACAAGATAAAAATAATTTTTTACTTAATTTTTTAAATGAGAAATTATTTGAAATTGAAAAAATTAATGCGACGCATTATGATATACTAGAGAATGTTGAAGAGAATTCTTTAGCGGAATTATTTTCTAAGAAGGTTAATGAAATAGGCGCCAAAAAAGTTTCAATTAACACTGATGAAAAACTAGTCGCAGCGGTTGGTTTGTCTAGCTTCTTTACTATTCCTTTAAATGAAATTAATAATGCTCCTAAATTACTTTGTCCCTTCTTAGGCCAAAAGTAAAATAATGAAGTTAATAGGTAATTTTTGAGGAGTTAAAGCGAATATGATGAATTTTCAACTTATCTTAAATGCCTTGCCTTTTTCGATTTATTGGATTGATAATAAAGGCTTTTTTCGAGGGGCCAATCAACATTTTTTTTCTTCTTTAAATATTAATTCTTTAGCGAAATTGATTGATAAGCCGATAACAAATGTGTTTTTTAGTGATCATTTAAGAATAATTAACGAGTTATTCAACGAAAGCATTAAAAATAGAGGTAAACATTTTTCTGCTATTTATCATAAAGTTGCTAATGATCAGGAGGAACCGATACTGATTCAAAGTATCGCCATCCTTTCTAAAAAAGGACCCATAACTATTTTTTGTGAAATTAATCCATCACTTAAGGGCTTTAACCATTATTTATGGGAAGAAAATGAAAAATTAACAATTTATTTAAATAATATTGTTGAAAATGTTCCAGCCAGTATTTATTGGAAAGATATTAACAGTGTTATATTGGGTGGGAGTAAATTACATACCGAATTAACAGGATTCGCCGATTCTAAAGCAGTAATCGGCAAGACGGATTTTGACTTTGCCTGGAAAGAACAAGCAGAAAGAATACAGGAAAATGATCGTTTTGTGATGCAAAATAATCAAATGGTTAGTTTTGAAGAAAGGGCTAAATTAGCTGATGATACTATGCATATTTTTTTGACCCAAAAATCACCGTTAAGAGGAAAATCTGAAAAAATAATTGGTGTCTTAGGTGTATCTCTTGATATTACAGAGCTTAAAAAAACCCAACGAAAATTAAAGAAATCTAAATTATTAGCAGATGCGGCTAATCAAGCTAAAACCGAATTTCTTGCTAATATGAGTCACGATATTCGTACGCCTTTAACCGGTATTATAGGTTTATCGCAATTACTGGAACAACGTTTAAAATTATTAGAAAATAAAGATGATTTATGTTTAATTTATAAGGCCAGCCAACAATTATTAAGTTTACTTAATAACATATTGGATGTGGCTTCTTTAGAAAAAGCTAATGAAACTCAGCTTAAGATTAATAGCTTTGCTTTACAAGACTTGGTTGAGTCTATAAAAAATTTATTATTACCTTCAGTAAAAGTAAAAGGAATTCTATTGGAGATTAATTTAGAAGTTTCTTCAACAGAAAATATTGCAAGTGATCAAAATAAACTCGAACGCATCTTACTTAATTTGGCGACCAACGCAATAAAATTTACCGATCAAGGAACTGTTATTATAACCATTAAAGAATTAGCTTTATTACCCCACCAATCTGACGGTGTCTATGTTGAATTTACTATTAGTGATACCGGAATTGGGATCCCTGCGGATAAATTAACATCAATATTCGATCCTTTTTATCGAATAACACCCAGTTTTCAAACCAATGATCAATCACAAGGTTATGGTGTGGGACTTTATATAGTGAAAAAATATGTTAATTTATTAGGTGGTGAGATACAAGTGAAAAGCACGGTGGGTATAGGCACTAGCTTTTCGTTTACTTTATTTATAAATTTTGCAAAAAAAAATAAGCTTTTAAAATTTAAAAATAAAAATCCTGAACCTTTTGTCTTTTTAGAGTCTCAGAAGTTACCCGAAACCAAAAAAATACCATTGGAGAAACAAACTCCCCAAAAAACAACAAAAAAGCATATTTTATTGATTGAAGATGATCTTTTAACAATTAAATTTTCTGAAGAGCGGCTCATCCAAGCAGGCTATAATCTAACAGTAGTGTCAACTATGCAAGAAGCACTTTCATTCGCCAAAGATCATTCGTTTGATTTAATTATTACTGATTTGGGATTGCCAGGCCTTAATGGAAGTGAGCTTGCAGTTTTATTTCGTTATTGGGAACGGGTTAACCAAACGCCTATAGTTCCAATTATTACTTTAACAGCGCATGGAGAAGGAAAGTTTCAGGAAGAATGTTTAGCAGCGGGTATTAATGAAGTTTGGTTAAAGCCGTTGACTAAAGAAAAAGTAAAAAAATTAAATAAGTATTTCCAAGATAAAAAAATGAATGTGATTGAGTTTACACCTTTATTAAAACAATCTAAATCGCTAAATCATGACACAGATGAAAACAACTTAAGTATGGAGAAAGCTAATTTACTTGATATTATAAATTCCTATCCTATCTACAATAAAGCGATTAGTCTTAAGAATCTGAGTGGAAATGTAGATCTGTTCAATGAAATTATAGAAATGTTTAAGGAATCTATTCCGGGGCATATCCAAGACCTTGAGAAGGCCTATCAATTAAAAGATTGGGAAACTATTGAAAACATAGTTCATAAAATAAAAGGCGGGGCTTGTTATGCAGGGGCGATTAGATTAAATTATGTATGTAAAAATTTTTTACGTAGTTATTTAACTGCTCAAGCTCAGCAATTGGAAACGCTCTATACTTATCTAATCTTTAGCTTAAAAGAAACCCACAAAGTTCTGGAGTCTTAGGGTTTAGGAGCCTGAAAAAATAAAGAGGGTGTTTTCTTGGCAAGGTGCTAGAAATTTTAAGTGCTTTCTTTTCAATTTAATTGTGGCAAAATACAAAATTTAAGTGGTTCGTTGTTAAGGTATACTCATATCAGTTTTTTGACAAAGCGCTGCATGATGAGTTAAGTATATAACAGCAAAAGAATTGCGAATCAACGCCGACCAGACAAAATCCAAGCACGAAGAGTATATGCCATCCTTTATTCATCTGCATCTACATACAGAATATTCTTTGAGTGATAGCTTGATTAGTATTGATAAGCTTGTTTCAAAAGCAGATGCGCTTTCGATGCCAGCTATCGCTGTGACGGATTTATCCAATTTATTTGCAACGATTAAATTCTATCAGGCTGCGATTAAAAAAGGAATAAAACCTATAATTGGGGCAGAATGTTGGTTTAAAAGCGATCGATTTCCAAATCAAACATTTCAATTAATTTTACTTTGTCAAAATAAACTAGGATATCGAAACTTAATTCAACTGATTTCACGTTCTTATTTAGAAAACCAACACAAAGGCAAGCCTGTTCTTCAAATGAGTTGGTTTTCAAATTACTCTGAGGGCTTAATTATATTATCGGGAGGTAGGGAAGGTGAGATTGCATCCTATTTAATGAAAAATAATCGATCCTTAGCAGCAGAAGCTCTACAGTCATGGCTAACTTTATTTCCGAATCGTTTTTATTTGCAGTTACAACGTTTAGGTCGAACCGCAGAGGAAGAATACATCAATTTAGTTTTAGAACTTGCAAAAGAATATAGTGTTCCCGTCGTAGCAACCAATGAAGTTTGCTTTATTTCTGCAGAAGATTTTGAAGCACATGAGGCGAGGGTTTGTATTAATAGTGGTTATACCTTAAATGATCCTAAACGGCCTAGAATTTATACAGCTCAGCAATATCTACGTTCGACAGAAGAAATGCTTGCTCTGTTTGCGGATATCCCATCAGCATTGATCAACTCAGTTGAGATAGCCAAACGTTGTAATTTAGACATTGAATTAGATGCTTCTTTTCTGCCCAATTTTCCTATTCCGGCAGGAATGAGTGCAGAAAATTTCTTAATACAAGAAGCTAAACAAGGCTTAGTACAATGTTTAGAGAAGCGTGGTAAGGTTTTTTTGAGTTTACCGCCGCAGGATAAAAATGCAGAATCTGGGCTAAATGCAATAACTAAAAAGGAAGATCTCCAAAAATCGCGCGTTAATTCCAACGAATTTGAAAAAATTTACTTTGAGCGTTTACACACAGAACTCCAAGTAATCAATTCGATGGGTTTTGCAAGTTATTTTCTTATTGTAGCCGACTTTATTCGGTGGGCAAAAAAAAATCATATTCCTGTGGGACCTGGCAGAGGTTCTGGTGCAGGTTCTTTAGTAGCTTATGTATTGCAAATTACTGGCTTAGATCCTTTGCAATATAATTTGCTTTTCGAACGATTTTTGAATCCAGAACGTATTTCTATGCCGGATTTTGATATTGATTTTTGTATGGAAGGACGTGATAGGGTTATTGATTATGTAACAGAACGTTATGGGCGTGATGCGGTTTCTCAAATTATAACTTATGGAAGTATGGCTGCCCGTGCGGTGGTCAGAGATGTAGGGCGTGTTCTGGGCTATCCTTATGGAATGGTGGATAAAATAGCCAAGTTAATTCCTTTTGAGTTAGGTATTACACTCGAAAAAGCGCTCGAGCAAGAAGATGAATTAAAATATCGTTATTCACATGAAGATGAAATAAAAGTATTAATCGATTTAGCAAAAAAACTAGAAGGATTAATACGCAACGTCGGTAAACATGCCGGTGGGGTAGTGATTGCACCTTCTAAATTAACTGATTTTACGCCACTTTATTGTGAACCTGGTGGAATACATTGCATTACACAATTTGACAAAGATGATATTGAAAAGGTTGGATTGGTTAAATTTGATTTTCTAGGTCTTCGGACTTTGACCATCATTGATTGGGCCGTGCAGACAATTAATGCAAAAAAAACACCGGGAGAAGCTTTACTTGAAATTACAGATATTCCTATTGATGATGCAAATACCTTTGGTTTATTAAAAGCCTGTAAAACTACGGCTGTATTTCAATTGGAATCAAGAGGGATGCGAGATCTCGTTAAACGATTATGTCCTGATAGTTTTGATGAAATCATTGCTTTAGTGGCTTTATTTCGCCCAGGGCCATTGCAGTCGGGGATGGTCGATGATTTTATTAATCGGAAACATGGACGCGCTCGAGTTCAATATGATCATCCTTTTTTAGAACCCATATTAAGCCCTACTTATGGGATTATTTTATATCAAGAACAAGTAATGCAAATTGCACAAGTATTAGCAGGATATACTTTAGGTGCAGCTGATTTATTGCGTCGTGCCATGGGAAAAAAGAAACCCGAAGAGATGGCGCAACAAAGAACCGTTTTTATTAAAGGTGCAGAAAAGAAAGGTATAGAATCTCGTTTAGCAAATCAAATTTTTGATTTAATGGAAAAATTTGCAGATTATGGATTCAACAAGTCACATTCAGCCGCCTATGCGTTAGTTTCTTATCAAACGGCATGGTTAAAGGCACACTATCCTGCAGAATTTATGGCTGCAGTATTGTCATCCGATATGGATCATACCGAAAAAGTAGTGACCTTTTTGGAAGAATGTCGCTTAATGAAATTGAATATATTGCCACCAGATATCAATCATAGCCATTATAAATTTACCGTCGAAGAACCTTCAGGATCGATACGTTATGGTTTAGGCGCTATTAAAGGTCTGGGCGAAGGAGCGATAGAAATGTTAATAGAACAGCGTCAGAAACAAAAGTTTAGTGATTTATTTGATCTATGTCATCGTATCGATTTGCAAAAAATAAATCGTAGAAGTCTGGAAGCTTTAATTTTTTCGGGAAGTTTAGATAGTTTTGGTTTAAATCGAGCGAGTCTTTCAGCTAATATTGAATCTGCTTTACAAGCAGCGGATCAGAGAACATTGGCAAAGGTTTCGGGCCAAAAAGATTTTTTTGGTCTCGATATGTTCTCTCATTCCAGTCAAATGGTACATCAAGAAGATTGGCCAAAATTGCAATGCTTACAGAATGAGAAAGAAGTTTTAGGTTTTTATTTAAGTGGCCATCCTTTGGAAAATTATGCTAAGGAATTAGCCCATTTCATTTCAATACCTTTAAGTGAATTAACTAACAAAGCCGGTCAACCTATTACTATTGCTGGTTGGGTGCTGACAATTCGCTCATTATGGACTAAACGTGGTGATCGTATGGCGGTGCTTAATTTGGAGGATTCAAGTGGGCGTTCAGAAGTTACTTTATTTAGTGATACCTATATTAAATATCGTGAAAAGTTGAATAAGGATAAATTATTAGTCATTGAAGGGGAGATCCAACGGGACGAATTTACCGGTAATACACGGGTTTTGGGGAAAAAAATTTTAGATATCAGTGAAGCACGTGAAAATCACGCAAAAAACTTATTGATTAAACTTTCTAAATCTATTATCAAGCCTTCATTACTTGATGATTTGAAAAAAATAATGAGCAATTTTTGTCCAGGACTTTGTCTTACTCGTATTGTTTACACTGATCCTGAATTGAAAACACAAGTTTATTTAACTTTAGGAGATAATTGGCGGGTTAAGCCGGAAGAGGATTTATTAAAGGCTCTGCGCGAAAGCTTTGGTGAAGAATCTATTAGCATTCAGTATTAACTTATAATCGTTCGCATTTAAAAATATATAGTTAAAGGTCATGGTGGGCAGTATTTACTGTAAAATATTATGAAGTATGTTTAGATCAGTAAAACTGGCAGAAACACACTATATAGATTATTATCCCTTTGATTTCTTGTATTTCTGATGGCTAAGTGATGGTTAAAAATGGGAAAGTAGTTGAGAACCCACGTTTCCAACGGCAACACAATAAACCTAAATTGGCCCGTTTAAGTTCTCAATTGCCTTCAAAAGGATGGTTTTTTAAATTTTCATTGAGTCTATTGCTCATATTAAGTTGTATTTTACTGTGGCAAAAATTATCCAATCCTCATTGTTTTCCTGTTAAAAATATTAAGATTAGTGGTGATTTAACTTATGTTAAACAAAGTCATTTGCAACAAATTATTTTGCCATTTATTGCAAAAGGATTTTTTCGTTTAGATAGTCACGGATTAAAAGAACAAATTTTACAACTACCATGGATAGCTAGTGTAAGCATTAAGCGATACTGGCCAGATACGTTGGCTGTACGCTTTACAACTAAAAAGCCTATCGCTTTTATAGGTAAACAGGGGTTATTAGATGGGCAGGGTAATATTTTTATCCCCGATGGAGATTTTGGGTCATTAAATCTACCCCTGTTCGTGGGACCTATAGGCCAGCAGAAATATTTGTTACAAACCTATACCGCACTGAATCCGCTGTTTAAAGAATTAAATTTAAAAATTAAATTATTAAAGCTAGTGGATCAACAGTATTGGTATCTACAATTGGATAATGGGTTAAAGGTTTATTTAAGTCGTAGCCAGCCTAATATACAAATAGAACGTTTGATAGATGTTTATTCTGATGTTATTGCAAGTAAAATATCTATGGTAGATTATGTGGATCTTCGCTATGCCCATGGTATGGCAATAAAATTTAAGAAAAGAATTTCTTAGAAAAATTATTAGACATGTAACAATAGATTTTTTCCAAGTTTTAAGTTTATGGGAAAATTCAGTTAAAAAATAAAGTAATGAGCTATATCCTAACAATGAAGTTAAATGGTGAAGTTTGAAAGATCTAGAGAATTTAATTGAAGGTGAAATAATATGGCAAAGAAACCAATTAAGAATTTAATTGTAGGTTTAGATATTGGCACGTCCAAAGTCAATGCATTAGTAGGAGAAGTAAAACCAAATGGTATTGAAATTATTGGTATGGGAATTTACCCTTCATTGGGATTAAAACGAGGAGTTGTAGTAAATATTGATGCTACTGTTGATTCGATTCAGCAAGCTGTAGGTGAAGCAGAAGCAATGGCAGGAAGTCCAGTTCGAAGTGTGTATACTGGTATTGCTGGAAATCATATTCGAAGTTTGAATTCTCACGGAATTGTTGCGATTCAAAATCAAGAAGTGACACATGCAGATGTTGAACGCGTCATTGATGCAGCGAAAGCGGTTGCGATCCCTGCGGATCAAAAAATATTACATATTTTACCCCAAGAATTTATTATTGATAGTCAAGAAGGTATTCGGGAACCTATAGGTATGTCTGGCGTGCGTTTAGAAGCTAAAGTACATATGGTAACGGGTGCAGTAAGCGCGGCACAAAATATTATTAAATGTATCCAGCGTTGTGGTTTAGAGGTGACGGAAATAATTTTAGAACAACTTGCTTCGAGCCAATCAGTGCTAACTGAAGATGAGAAAGAATTGGGTGTATGTTTAATAGACATTGGAGGTGGAACAACCGATATCGCTATATTCACTGAAGGTGCTATACGTTTTACATCTGTTATTCCTATTGCGGGTGATCAAGTGACAAACGATATCGCTGTTGCATTAAGAACGCCGACACAAAGTGCTGAACAAATTAAAAGAAGACATGCTTGTGCTTTGCCCGAACTTGCAAACCCAGATGAGCTAGTCGAAGTATCTGGAGTGGGGGATCGGCCTGGCCGTACACTGACTAAACGTTCTTTAGCAGAAGTAGTAGGGCCACGCTATGAAGAGCTTTTCCATTTAGTAAAAGCAGAATTATACCGCAGTGGTTTTGAAGAATTTCTCGCAGCAGGCGTGGTATTAACTGGCGGTGCATCTAATGTTAGTGGTAGTGTTGAATTAGCAGAGAAGATTTTTAAATTGCCAGTAAGGCTTGGTCATCCTCAATATATTACTGGGAATAGCGAAGTAACCACGAATGGAATGTATGCAACCAGTACAGGATTACTATTATATGGCTATCAACAACAATGCGAACAGCGAAAACCTAATGTTTTATTTGGTAAAAAAATAGCACGTATAAAAAATTGGTTATGCGAAAATTTTTAAATAATACTGAAATTCTTAGGAGTTAACTATGAGCATCGAATTTGATTCCCACAATGTCCCCATGCAAAATGCTATTATAAAAGTCATCGGTGTTGGAGGTGGTGGTGGGAATGCCCTTGAACATATGTTGGCACAAGACATCACAGGCGTTGAGTTTATATGTGCTAATACCGATGCTCAAGCCTTGAGAAACTCCTCAGCGGAATGTTTATTACAACTAGGACAGCAGATTACTAAAGGTTTAGGGGCTGGAGCTGATCCTGGGATTGGCCGTCAAGCCGCTGAGGCGGATAGAGAGCGTATTCGCGCGGCATTAGAAGGTGCGAATATGGTTTTTATCACTGCAGGAATGGGTGGTGGGACAGGTACAGGCGCTGCGCCTGTAGTTGCTGAAATTGCTAAGCAAATGAAAATTTTAACCGTTGCTGTAGTTACTAAACCTTTTGAGATTGAAGGCAAAAAACGTTTACGTTTGGCAGAGGAAGGAATTAAACAGCTTAGCCAATATGTCGACTCCTTAATTACTATTCCAAATAATAAACTAATGAGTGTTTTAGATAAGGATATTAGTTTTTTAGATGCATTTAAGGCGGTAAATGATGTATTATTTGGCGCTGTGAAAGGGATTGCTGCATTAATAACACGCACGGGTTTAATTAATGTCGATTTTGCAGATGTTAAAACAGTGATGTCAGAAATGGGTATGGCAATGATGGGGACTGGTATAGGGACAGGTCCTGAACGAGCTCGTTTAGCAGCAGAAGCTGCTATTGGTAGTCCATTATTAGAAGATATCGATTTAGCAGGTGCGCGAGGAGTGCTTGTTAATATAACAGCCGGGCCAGATTTATCGATGCGAGAATTTGGAGAAGTGGGTGAAGTTATTAAGAAATTTACTTCAGAAGACGCCAATGTTGTTATTGGCACAGTAATAGATTCTGAAATGTGCGAGGAGTTACGTGTTACTATAGTCATAACAGGCCTACAAGACCATCTTTCCATTGAAGTTGCGGGAGGAGTGGGAGATGCTAGTCTTGTTAGAGCGGCTGATGGAAGTTTAGATTATCATCAGTTGGAACGCCCTACGGTATTACGTAAACAAGTTAGTGTTACGCCGAGTAAGTCCACAGTGGATAATTCTGCTACAGATATTGAGTATTTTGATATTCCGGCTTTTTTACGAAGACAAGAAGAGGTTTCTTAAGGGTGTCCAGAAAAAACAATTTGATTCAAACATCACGTGCGCTAAAACAACGTACTTTAAAAAACGTTATTAAAGCGGCAGGTATCACATTGCATAGTGGTGAAACTGCAATTTTAACTTTGCGGCCGGCCCCTATCAATACTGGAATTATTTTTCGACGGATAGATTTTAATCCCATTGTTGAAGTGCAAGCTTGCGCTGAACACGTTGGCGAAACTACCTTGCAAACGACTTTGCTCAAAAATGGAGTCAGGGTGGCAACCATTGAGCATTTAATGTCGGCTATGGCGGGGTTAGGTATTGATAATGCGTATGTTGATATTACCGCTTCAGAGATTCCTATTATGGATGGAAGCGCGGGCCCCTTTATTTTTTTGATTCAGTCCGCGGGTATTGAGGAGCAAAGTGCTTCAAAACGTTTTATCCGAATCAAACAAGCGCTGAAAGTAACTGAAGGGGATAAATGGGCTTCATTTGAACCATTTGATGGATTTAAGGTTTCCTTTGAAATTGATTTTAATCACCCCCTTTTTCAAAGTCGTAGTCAAAAGGCCAGTATTGATTTTTCGACAACATCATATATTAAAGAGGTTAGTCGCGCACGCACATTTGGTTTTATGGCAGACTATGAAAAATTACGTGAAGTACGCCTCGCTTTAGGTGGAAGTCTTGATAATGCTGTAGTTGTTGACGAATATAGGGTGCTAAATGAAGACGGTTTACGTTACGAAGATGAGTTTGTGCGCCATAAAATTCTTGATGCTGTAGGAGATCTTTATTTATTAGGTCATAGCCTCATTGGTGCATTTAGTGGCTATAAATCTGGACATGCATTAAATAATCTATTATTGCGTCGTTTGTTGAGCAATGCAGATGCTTGGGAATACGTAGAATTTGAAGATGAAATAAAAGCACCACTTGTCTATCGACGAGCTTTGATGGATGCTTATTATCTTAAGGACTGAATTCTCTTTGCCAGTTTGCTGTCAGTGTATTCCCTTAGAAGGTAAATTAATTACTTTAAAAGCTTATCCAAAGCAGCGTTAGCTAAACTATCTACACGATCATTTTCTGGGTGGCCACTATGTCCTTTTACCCATTCCCAACGAATTTGGTGGCGTTGCGCCTGCATAGCTAATGCTTTCCATAAATCGGAATTTTTAACAGGTTTTTTATTTGCAGTGAGCCAAGCTCGCCGTTGCCATTGAGGTAACCATTCAGTGATGCCTTTTTGGACGTATTGTGAATCAGTGCTAAGTAATATTTCACAAGGTTTTTTTACCGCCATTAAGGCTTGAATTGCAGCCATTAGTTCCATACGATTATTGGTAGTAGAGTTTTCAGTCCCGAAAATGGTTTTTTCTTTTCCTTGATACCGAAGCAGGGCTGCCCAGGCTCCAGGCCCCGGGTTTCCTCGGCAAGCGCCATCAGTAAAAATCTCTATTTTTTGGATTTTATGCATGATGAGGGCCTCGGGCGTTGGGGGCTAAAACCTTATTATTAAGGACGGGAGGAAATTGCCAGACTAAGCCTAGGCCATTAAGTCTTTTTATTCGTTTTTCAGCAATAATCAAATAAACGCCCCCCATATAAGGTATAAGCCAAGGGGATACCCTTTCTAGCCAAGCTAATTTCTTAAATAACCATAGGCCCGGGGGGCTGGATAAAGGGGGGCGAAACAGAAAGCTTTCGGTATGCTGAATTTCGCCCCCTAGAAAATGGATCCATTGACAAAGAGTTTGGATCGTGTGAAAACGACCTTCCCAAACCGGATTCTGATTATGTGATAATAATTGATATAGGCCCCAAAAACTAACAGGATTTATACCTAATATAATCAAATGGCCATTAGGGGCCAATATGCGCCAAGCTTCTGTGAGTATGGCTTGGGCAGAATGTTTACTTACTTCTAGGGTATGGGGCATTAGAATTAGATTAATACTATCGTTAGCAAAGGGTAAATGGGTATATAAGCTTTCTAGGTCCGAGCAGCCTAAATTGTAAGTATTTGACTTACATTTGCAATTCGAAGAAACCATAATTTTATGAATAATAGGGCTGGATGATAAGCTTGAAAAAAAATGAGGGCCTAACTGCAATAGATGCTGGCCAGCATAATTGGGGATCAGATTAGCTAATCGATAGTTTTCAATTTCTAGATAATGCTGTTTCAATGAATAATCCAACCAAAAATTAGAAATAGTAATCGATGAATCTTACCCTTTTTATTGTCTCATAGTACTGCGGGACTAAAAAGACCTTAAAAAAGACAGGAGTTAGATGTTATATATACCTAAAATCAATCTAAAAATGTAGGTATTTGAGTAAGAAAAAGCTCCGTTAAATGTAGGTTGAAAACTTACAAAAAAAGGTTTTAATTTGGCTTTTGTAAGCCCTTTATCTTGACCTACCTGAGGGGTCCCCGTAAGATCTTTAGTATGACTTATAAAATGCTTAAAATTTATACATTATTACTTACGGTACTACTTGCTCTGGCAGTAGGTATCACCGCCTGTGTGCGATTTCCTGCTTCTGAAGAAGGAGAGATCGGTCTTGGCGGTTCACATAGTGATACTGATAGTAAGTTCTATCAAACCGTTATTATGAAATCGACTGGTAGTAGCTTAGCTCCGGAAAATGCTAAAGCGCTTTATAGCGCAGTAGACAAGGGTACGCTTTGGGAGCCTATTCGAGCCCATTTACAGTTATCCGCCCTTGAGGAAAACCAACCTCAGGTTCAAGAGCAGATCCGTTGGTTTGCTAAAAACCCAGTTTACTTAAAAGATGCGGTGAATCGAGCTGCGCCTTATATTTACTATGTATATGCGCAAGTAAGAAAGCGTGATTTACCTACAGAATTGGTATTATTACCTATTATTGAGAGTGGTTATAATCCGTCCGCTACCAACTCGTCTTCCGGCGCGGCTGGTTTATGGCAGTTAATGACCAGTACTGCTAGGGGGTATGGTGTTCATCAAGACAGAGGTTTTGATGGTCGTCGAGATATTAGTAGTTCGACCAATGCGGCCTTAAATTATCTTACCTATTTAAGAAGCTTCTTCGGGGGCGACTGGTTATTAGCCATAGCGGCTTATGACACGGGTGAAGGTAACGTACAAAATGCGATTCGCCACAATACGCAACAAGATAAGAATACCCATTTCTGGGCATTGCCTTTGGCATCAGAGACACGTTCTTATATTCCGCGTTTATTGGCCTTAGCTGCGATTGTTAAAAATCCAGATAAGTATGGCGTGAGTTTACCTCCCGTCAGCGCTAAGCCTTATTTAGCGCTAGTTGATGCCAACCATATGAGTTTAACTCGCGTGGCTAAATTAGCAGGCATGAGCGTTGCAGATTTAAAGGATTTGAACCCTGGAGTGAAAAATACTTCGGCTGCGGTCAAACGTGGTCAGTTCGCTTTACCTATTGATAGGGTAGCGTTGTATAAACAACAATTAGCTGTTGCTTCAACGTCGAATTATAAGGTAAACAAGGTTCAATCTAATAACAATAGATTGGTTTCAAAATCTGGATCAAAAGGCAAACAAAGTCCTATCCAGTTGGTGGATAACCAAACTAAGCCAAGTTCACAGAAAATCCATTTAGTAAAAAGTGGAGATACGCTGGATGATATTGCCAAGCACTATCAGGTATCTGTTAAGAAGATACAAGCTTGGAATAAGTTAGATAGTGATTTTCTCAAACCAGGTGAAAAATTAAAAATTATGCTTTCATAGGCATAAACTTTAGAACGAAGAGGTAGCCACCTTTTCGTTTTTTTTTGGTTTAGGTTTTTCCAGATTAATCGATCATATTATCACTCAAAGTTTTTAAATAATGAGTGAATAAATTTTTAGTTTCTGGATGTTTTAAAGCATGGGCCATTGTTGCTTTTAAATAACCGAATTTACTTCCACAATCATAGCGTACCCCTTCAAATTCCCAAGCATACATCACCTCGTCATTGAGCTGTCGAGCGATGGCGTCGGTTAGTTGAATTTCTCCATTCTTGCCTATAGGTGTTTGGGAAAGGTAGGGGAAAATACTTGAAGTAAGAATATAGCGGCCTACTACCGCTAAATTGGAAGGTGCTTCTGTGTGACTCGGTTTTTCTACAATAGTATTAATTTGGCTTAATCTATCTTCTTTAATTTTATAGCCAATTATACCGTATTGTTCCGTTTCTTCGGGCGATACAGCTTGCACGGCAATGATGGTATTCTGTTTTTCCTGATAAAGATCTAACATTTGTTTTAAGCAAGGAATAGTGGAATCAATCAAATCATCGGCCAGTAAAACAGCAAATGCTTCATTATTAATAAGGGGTCGTGCGCACAAAACGGCATGTCCTAAACCCAGCGTGTCAGGTTGACGTAAATAAATACAACTAACCCCTTTCGGTAAGATATTTTTTACAATAGCTAAGAGATCTTTTTTTCCTGCTTCGGCGAGCTTGGCTTCTAATTCATAATTCGAATCAAAATGATCTTCAATCGCTCGTTTACTACTGCTAGTAATAAAGATAAGTTCAGAAATTCCTGCGGCGATTGCTTCTTCTACGGCATATTGAATTAAAGGTTTATCGACGATAGGCAGCATTTCTTTAGGGCTTGCTTTTGTTGCAGGTAAAAAGCGCGTACCTAGACCCGCCACCGGGAAAATGGCTTTGGTAATTTTTTTAACTTTGTTCATTATGAGAAATGTTCCCCGCGACCAATTGCATAGTATTTAATTCCCATTTGTTTTAAATAATCGGGATCATAGAGATTTCTTCCATCAAAGATAGCAGGAATTTTCAAACGTTCCTTAATAAGTTGGAAATCAGGATTAAAAAAGATATTCCACTCCGTGACAATCACTAACACATCGGCATTAGTTAAGCTTTCTTCAGGACTGTCACAACAACTGAAATTAGTGAGATCATTATATAAACGCATGGCTTCTGGCATTGCGACTGGGTCATAAGCTTGAATTCTCATGCCCGCAGCTAAAGCCGCTTCAATAAATGTTTTGCTGGGCGCTTCACGCATATCATCGGTATTAGGCTTAAAAGACAAGCCCCATAAAGCAATGGTTTTTCCGCGTAAATTATTTTGAAAGAATTGGGAAACCTTGCTAAATAAAAGTTTTTTTTGTGCATCATTTACTTGATGTACAGCATTTAATAGTCTAGGTTGATAATCAACGGATTTAGCAGTAGCCTCTAAAGCGAGCACATCTTTAGGGAAACAGGATCCACCATAACCACACCCAGGATTAATAAAATGATAACCAATGCGTGGGTCTGAACCGATACCAATGCGAACTTTTTCAATATCTGCATGTAAACAATCGGCTAATTGACTCATTTCGTTTATGAAACTAATTTTAGTTGCTAAAAATGCATTGGCAGCATATTTAGTAAATTCGGCTGATCGAATATCCATCGCAATTAAACGGTCATTGTTACGGTTTAAGGGCCGATATAAATGTCGTAAATGAGATTTCGCAGCGTTATTATCAGTCCCAATTATAATTCGGTCAGAGCGCATAAAATCACTGACTGCCGCACCTTCGCGTAAAAATTCAGGATTTGAAGCGACATCGAAGGGTATATTGATATTACGCTGGCGTAATTGTTTTTGAATAATTGCCTTTACTTGATCAGCGGTTCCCACAGGAACCGTCGATTTATTAATAATTAGTTTGGGTTCAATCAATGTTTTTCCTATAAATTCGGCAACTTCTAATACATAAGTTAAGTCTGCTGAGCCATCTTCGTCTTGAGGTGTACCTACAGTAATAAATTGATAAAAGCCATGCTCAACCCCTTTGTAGGGATCAGCGCTAAAATTGAGTCGGCCAGCACTTAAGTTTTTTTCTAATAAAGCCGGTAAATCAGGTTCATGGATAGGGCATTCGCCAGCTTGTAAGCGTTTTACTTTTTCTTGATCGACGTCAATACAAAGTACCTTATTGCCATGTTCCGCTAAACAAGCGGCTGTGACTAAACCTACATAACCTGCACCAAAGAGATTAATTCGCATAGTTTTAAAAGGGCTAGGAAACTTGATGTTTAATAAGAGCGGTATAGTATCGCAGAATAGTGTTTGCTTCAATTTTGGCTAAACATACGCTAGACTTTGTTATTTGAAAGAGTAATCTCCAGATGCGCACCTATTTAGATTTTTTACAACATATTCTTAGTAAGGGGCAAGCTAAAACCGATAGGACTGGGACAGGTACATTAAGTACTTTCGGCTATCAAATGCGATTTGATTTAAATCTGGGTTTTCCTTTAGTTACGACTAAAAAAGTCCATTTAAAAAGTATTATTTATGAATTGTTATGGCTTTTACGTGGCGATACTAATATTCATTACTTGAATGAACATCAAGTCACTATTTGGGATGAATGGGCCAATGCTGCAGGCGACTTAGGTCCTATTTATGGCAAGCAATGGCGTTCTTGGCCGACATCTGATCATCAAACGATTGATCAGATGAGCCAACTTGTTGAACAAATAAAAAAGAATCCAGATTCACGCCGGCTCATTGTTAGCGCTTGGAATGTAGGTGAATTGGAAAAAATGGCTTTGCCTCCTTGTCATTTGTTATTCCAATTTTATGTGGCTAATGCGCGACTTTCTTGTCAATTATATCAACGGAGTGCAGATGCATTTTTAGGCGTACCTTTTAATATCGCTTCGTACTCATTATTAACGCATATGCTTGCCCAACAGTGTAATTTACAGGTTGGTGAATTTATTTGGACGGGGGGTGACTGCCATATTTATAGCAATCATCTTGAGCAAGTCCATTGTCAGTTATCAAGACAACCTTATACCGCGCCACAATTAAATATTCTACGCAAACCGGAATCATTATTTGATTATATATTTAATGATTTTGCATTAGTAAATTATGAATATCATCCGACGATTAAAGCGGCAGTAGCCGTTTAAATAAATTAATTTAATCAAATATCTTTTATATCAAAAAAATAAATAGTTTATCATTTATTTTACTTTCTTAAGGAAACCTTAAGCATATAACTTTAGTCTAATACTTGTTTTTTTTAATAAAATTTATATAGGTATTTATGATTATCGAAGAAAAAGAAATACCCAAAGATGAAAGTTTAAATTCGACTTATAATGGAACAGATAAATGGAATAATTCAGCAACAGTTATTAAACTCACAGTTCAAAATGGAGGAGCTTTAATTACCGACGAACTTCCTGGAAGAGGTATAGTTAAGCAGAGAATTGCTGAACAGGAAAAGAAAATACAATGTTTTAATCCTAAATCAAACAGCCTTAATTCTGTTTCAAGAACACCAAGTTCTTGTGAAATCTCTAGTTCTTCGCAGTCGTCAGCTGAAGAAAATGAAGTGACTCATAAAGTTAAACCAAACAAGCCTAAATCTCCAATAACTGTGTTGAGTAGAAGTAATACAGGAGCTTCATTATTTAGTAATGTTTCAAGAGATGAAAATCCTAAAATATTTAGATTTGATGTCGAAGAAAGGCTAGTTATCTTATCAAATAAACATCCTTTTTTAGAAAAAATTAATTCCGAAAGAAAAAAGATTCCGCAAAGTTACCGAAACGCAATTCGGATTGATAATTTAACCGATAATGAAATGGATGATTTAGCCAAGAGCTATGTTAAGAAAGTAATTGCAATCGGTAAACCTAATTGTAGAGCCTGTTAGGATAAGAAATTTTTAAATATATTCCACTTTATCAATCTCTAAATTAAGCAAACCCGCGGGGGTTTGCACATCAACACTGTCGCCTTCCTTTTTGCCAATGAGTGCTCGAGCAATGGGAGAGGCGACTGATATTTTCGAATGTTTGATATCAGCTTCGTCTTCCCCAACTATTTGATAAGTCACCTTTTCTTCATTATCCATGTTAATAAGATGTATAGTCGATCCAAAAATGACTTTGCCCAGATTGTTGATTTTAGTGACATCAATGATTTGAGCGGTGGCCAATTTAGTTTCGATTTCAGTAATACGGCCTTCGATAAAACCTTGCATTTCTTTGGCAGCATGATACTCAGCATTTTCCTTAAGATCACCATGCGCGCGCGCTTCAGCAATAGCAGCAATTACTTGTGGTCTTTTTAAGGTTTTTAATTGATGGAGTTCTTCCTTTAAATGTTCAGCGCCACTGATAGTCATAGGAACTTTTTTCATGATTTCTCTCTAGCTTGCTTATTAGACTCTTTCAGTGTACACACTGAATAACTGATATACTCTTTGCACTTGATTGACTATGTAGTCACTTAATTCGCAATCCTGAGATATTTTGAATACATTCTGGTTGCTCACTAAGTGATACCTTTTCAAAATCCAATTGCTAAGAATACACTCATAGCATTGCCGATCATACCTTTTTTAATTTAACTTTTCGAGTTTCAGTTTGGTTTACTGAAAAACTTTTTGGCATTTTCTAACCATAAACGGGCTTTAGGATAATGATTGCCATTTTGTAATTCTTTTCCAAGTGTTGTGACTAACTCCTTTTGTGCTTTAGTTAAATTGACGGGTGTTTCTACAAAAACTCGACAGAGTAGATCTCCTGTTACACCTGGACGGCCGGGAACTCCTTTCCCACGTAAACGTAACACTTTTCCACTTTGTGTTTCGGGTGGTATATGTAAGTTTACCATACCAGTTAACGTGGGAATTTGAATATCGCCACCTAATACCGCGATCACATAGTTAATAGGAACATCACAATATAAATTGTTACCTTCACGTTTAAATAAAGGATGCGGTTTCAGATGAATTTGTACATAGAGATCACCGGCGGGTGCACCCCGACTACCTGCTTCACCTTCACCGGTTAAACGAATTCGATTCCCTTCATTTATTCCTGCCGGAATTTTTACAGATAAGGTTTTTGTTTCTTGAATTTGACCTTGACCACGACAATCTGGACAAGGGTCAGTAATAATACGACCTTCACCATGACATTCAGGACAGGTCTGTTGGATGGTAAAAAAACCTTGCTGTATACGAACTTGTCCTTCTCCGCCACAGGTTTTACAAATAATCGGCTGAGTGCCTTTACGTGCGCCCGATCCCTGGCAGCTTTTACAGGTGATGAGACGAGGGATACGAATTTGTACGGTTGTACCATGAATGGCTGATTCTAAATCCAATTCTAAGGTATAACGTAAATCAGCCCCACGTTGCGCACGTGGTTGGCCTTGTTGTGAACCGCCACGGTTCCCGAAAATATTACCAAAAACATCACCAATATCACTAAAAACATCGTTAAAGTTGAATCCATGCGCACCTTGTGCGCCGCCCATGCCAGCAGCATCTAAACCCGCATGACCAAATTGATCATAAGCGGCACGTTTCTTAGGATCTGATAACACGCTATAAGCTTCATTAATTTCTTTAAATTTGTTTTCAGCTGCTTTTACTGACTGACTTTCAGCAGAATGATATTTGTCTGGATGATATTTTTTCGCTAATCTTCGATAAGCATCTTTAATTTCTTTTTCGGTAGCGTTACGTGATATGCCCAGTACTTCATAATAATCAGTTTTTTTTGCCATAACTAGAGAACCAAAGATAGAAAATCCCCTGCGAGTAAACTACATAACAAGGGATTTGAGATTTTTAATGGATATGGTATATACGATTCTAGTTACCGGTTCACACTAGTAACTAACGTGCTTTATTCTTTATCCTTATCTTTTTTATCCTTGTCTTTATCTTTCACTTCTTCGAATACCGCATCAACAACATCATCTTTGTTATCTTTAGCGTTCTCCTGAGTAGTGTCAGTTTGACTTCCGGTATCACTCGCCTGAGCGTCTGGTTGTGCATAGAGGCGATCAGACATTTTGCCAGAGATCTCGGTAAGCTCTTTAAGTTTAGATTCTATGTCTGCTTTATCAGTGCCTTTCAGTGCTTCCTTTAATGCATTTATGGAGTTTTCTAATTGAGCTTTCTCTTCAGAATTGATTTTATCACCGGCATCAGCTAATGCTTTGCTCGTGGTATGGATTAAAGTATCCGCTTGATTACGCGTTTGGACCAGTTCATGGAATTTACGATCTTCATCCGCATGTACTTCAGCATCTTTGATCATTTGTTGAATTTCAGCCTCAGACAAACCACTACCGGATTTGATAACAATCTTTTGTTCTTTACCAGTTGTTTTATCCTTAGCAGATACATTAATAATACCATTAGCATCGATATCAAAGGTGACTTCGATCTGTGGCGTACCACGCGGCGCCGGTGGAATATCGGAAAGATCAAAACGACCTAATGTTTTATTAGCCGAAGCCATTTCACGCTCACCTTGCAAGACATGTATTGTAACGGCGGGCTGATTGTTCTCAGCGGTTGAAAACACTTGGCTTTTTTTGGTTGGAATGGTGGTATTTCTGTCGATCAGTTTAGTCATTACTCCACCTAAGGTTTCTATACCTAGTGAAAGTGGAGTAACGTCTAACAAGAGTACGTCTTTAACGTCGCCGGCTAATACACCACCTTGAATAGCAGCACCAATGGCAACAGCTTCATCGGGGTTGACGTCATGACGGGCTTCTTTACCAAAATAATTTTTAACCACCTCTTGTACTTTAGGCATACGAGTTTGTCCGCCCACTAAAATAACCTGTGATATTTCATTAAGTGAAACTTTGGCATCTTTAATAGCTTTTTTGCAAGGCTCAATAGTACGTTCAATGAGATCCTCTACTAATGCTTCAAGCTTGGCTCGGGTTAGTTTAATATGGAGATGTTTAGGTCCACTGCTATCGGCTGTGATATAAGGAAGATTGATGTCAGTTTCTTGGGCCGAGGAGAGTTCAATCTTGGCTTTTTCAGCAGCTTCTTTCAGGCGCTGTAAGGCCAGCGGATCGTTATGTAAGTCGATACCTTGATCCTTTTTGAATTCATCGGCTAAATAATTAATAACACGTAAATCGAAATCTTCACCACCTAGAAAGGTATCGCCGTTCGTAGCAAGTACTTCGAATTGATGTTCGCCATCAATTTCAGCGATTTCAATAATGGAGATGTCAAAAGTACCACCACCTAAATCATAAACGGCTATTTTTGAGTCGCCGCGTTTTTTTTCTAATCCATAGGCAAGTGCTGCAGCGGTGGGTTCATTAATAATCCGCTTAACCTCAAGTCCTGCAATGCGACCTGCATCTTTGGTGGCTTGACGTTGTGAATCATTGAAATAGGCAGGTACCGTAATAACGGCTTCTTTTATTTCATAGCCTAAATAAGCTTCCGCGTCCTTCTTTAACTTCATTAAAATTTGTGCAGAAACTTCTTGAGCAGAAAGTTGTTTACCATTAACTTCTACCCAGGCATCTCCATTCTTAGCTGGAACGATTTTATAGGGGACCATCTTGATATCTTTTTGAACAGCTTCATCATCGTATTTCCGACCTATTAAACGTTTCACTGCGTAAATCGTTTCTGCAGGCTTGGTGACAGACTGACGTTTTGCCACTTCACCTACTTTAATCTCGTTGTGGTCAAAACTAACAATAGAGGGTGTCGTTCGTCGTCCTTCTTTGTTGTCGATCACTTTTGGTTTACCACCTTCCATAATGGCCATACACGAGTTTGTAGTTCCCAAATCGATGCCGATTATGGTGTTTCTTTGTTGCGCACTTGCCATAAATTTCTCCGCATTAGCTTAAACTAGTATCAATAAAGTTGAAAATGATTGGTTGGTTGAAATTAACAACTCCTACTAAAATTGGGTTAGAAGTTTAATTTTCAAGATAGGATCATGAAGTTTTCTCTTTAGCTTTCGCGACTACAACTAAAGCAGGTCGCATGAGTCTTTCATGAAGTAAATAACCCTTTTGAAGTACCCTTATAATAGTATTCGGAGCTAACTCGTCACTTTCTTCGGCAAGCATTGCTTCATGAAAGTGAGAGTCGAAAGGCTGACCAGCAGGTTCAATCGATTTTACGCCATTTTTTTCTAATAAGCTTTGTAATTGTCTAAGTGTGAGTTGGATACCTGATAAAGCAGCATCCTGTTCTTCAGACTTGGCATGTGTTAGGGCTGTTTCTAAACTATCCTTTATCGGCAATAATTCTTTGATAAATTTTTCTAATGAAAATTTGTGGGCATTTTCAATGTCACGTTTAGTCCGACGTTGGATATTGTCCATTTCAGCTAATTGGTAAATCTTTTGCTCTTCAAGTTTAGCAAGCTGGCTTTTAGAATCGTTAAGTTGATTTTCGGTCGATAATAATTGGGCTTCTAGGGCTTCATAGGAAGGGTGGGTTAATTGTTTCTCCTGTTCTGGTTTTTCCTTTTTGGTAGAAGAAGTTTTTTTTTCGTCAGCCGATTTAGAGGTATCGTGCTTTGCTGCAATGTTAAGCTTTTCCCAAGTGGATTTTTTAGATGTATCTTTTTCAGCCATTTCTGCAAGGCTCCCATTTTTTAAAGAAATAGATAACTACTCTATATTAGATAGAGACACATGCCTAAATAATGGAGACTCGAGTGCTTGGATTCAAGGGTTTGGATCCAGTCGATAAAAATTTTATCAAGACGCTACTAGGTATTTCTGTTGACTACCTCAATAGTTTCAACCAGGATATACTTTTCGCTGTGAGTTATATTGCCAAATCTTTAATGTATGAAAAATTCTATGAGCAAAATTTTTACGACCATCGGTTTGATCGGTAGACAAGGTATGAAGGATGTCAGTGATACACTCATTGCTGTATTAGATTATTTGCAATCCCATCAATATGAAGTAGTGGTTGAAGAAGAAACTGCACATTGCTTTAAAAATCGACAATTTACCTCTTGCAAACGCGATCAATTAGCTTACAAAGTGGATTTGCTGATTGTAGTAGGGGGAGATGGGAGTCTTATCAATGCTGCTCACAGTGTCGTCAAACATAATACACCGGTGCTAGGTGTCAATCGTGGTCGTCTTGGTTTTCTCACGGATATTCATCCACAAGATTTAGAAAAGAAGATTGGTGAAGTCTTAAGCGGAAATTATCAAGAAGAAAAGCGTTTTTTATTAAACGCTACGATAACGATGCAAATAGATAAAAAGCAACACGCTGGTATTGCACTAAATGAGGTGGTGTTAATGCCAGGCAATGTGGCCCGCATGATCGAATTTTCTATTATTATTGATGACCAATTTGTGTGTGCCCAGCAAGCAGATGGTTTAATAGTAGCGACACCGACCGGATCAACCGCTTATGCTTTATCTGGCGGGGGGCCGATTTTGTATCCACAACTTGATGCTATCGTGCTTGTTCCTATGTTTCCGCATACCTTAAGCGCAAGGCCGATTGTTGTTTCAGCAAAAAGTCGGATTGTTATTCATGTTGATACGCACAGTACTGCTGCACCCTGGTTAAGTTGCGATGGTCAAGAACGTATTTCAGTGCCTGTAGGTGCTAATATCTGTATACAAAAAAATGCTAAGACACTTAAATTAATTCATCCGCTAGATTATAACTATTTTGAAACCTTACGATCCAAATTACATTGGCATAAACACAATTATGTAAAATAAAAAATTTAATTTTATTTAAATATTTTTATTTATATTATTATAAATAAAATAATTTTTTAAATTTAAGTATATATAATTTTTTAATATTTTTATTAATTAATTATTTGATATTTTTTTTATTTTTTTGTATTCTTTCGCAAATGAAAAATAATAATAAAAAAAGAGTTTTTTATGCCTAATCTAACTGTTCCTATTTATTGTAATCGAATTGATGAGCTTATTCCTTTTACTAGTCAAGAAGCTGCGCTTCAATGGTTAAGTGATCTGGATACTAGTGGTACTCCTCTTTTGGTGCCTTTTAAAGATCAATATGATCAAATTCAGTTTTTAAAGCCAGGCATAAAAGATAGTGAAGCTAATAATCGTTATAGAATTATAGGCGCAGCTAATGAAATAAAAAAAACCATTTGGGATTCTGTAATTGGGTTATTTGTTTCTCATCCTGTTCCTCATCTTAGTCATATCGAAGGTGAAACGATTACTGTAGCTGCACATGGTTTTATTATTATTTATGAACGTGGTAATGAACCTGCTGGAAATAAATTTTATGCGCTTTTTCAAAAAGAAAAAAAGGATTTATTATCTAAAATTGAAATTACGCAAACTAATGAAGGCGCTTATATTAATGAAACAAAATTTATTCAAGATTTGTCTCAATTAGCGATTGATTTAGATATAAAATCGGGTATGTGTTATTTCCTTATTGAGAAAGATGATAAGACCCATATTTACAGACATGCCTTTAAAGAAAATCTCTCTAATGAAAAGATTAAAGCGTATTTGTCTAAAGAAAAACAGTGGCATCAAGCTGAACACAAAATTATAGAAAACAATAAATTCCAAAATCATCATTTAGGTAATTTTTTAAAAGATTGGTTTAAATGGACTGCTTTTTCAGCCATAACCGCTATTGGAGCGGGATTAATACTTGGACTTTTTATCGCTCCGCCAATAGGGATTATTGCAGCTGCATTAATGGCAGTAGTTACTTTTATCGGTGGAAGTAGTTATGGTTTTTATACAGCAGAGAAAAATAATTCTACGACCACTGAGTTTGGAAATACTGAATTTGAGGCAGAATCTCAAAATGCTTTTTATTTTCGATTGAAACAAATATTTAATAGGATACCCAGTCTTTTTAGTAGAAAATTAGTTAATACTTTAGCATCGCCAATTGTGGCTAATGATCATCATATCATTGAAACGGAAAAACCTATTTCAACTAGTAACGTTGCGCAAAATCAACATTCAAGTGCTAATCAATTTTTTTCTGAAGTGGAAAAAACTTCGAACTCTAGCGAAGTTACTTCTTCTCCAATGTTTAGAATTTAGTTATCTAATGATTAATTTTGGATGCAATTGATCAAAGATAGCTTGCTAGGTTAGTATACATACAGAAAATAACAAGGAAGTTTATGTTACATAGCCCAATAGACAATCAAAAAGGCACCCGGAAATTATTAGTTGATTTGCTGTTTAAAAAGGGTTATTGCCTATGTATTCCTGATCCAAACTTGATTAAATTACAGCTTGAACAAGTGCGATCAAGCTGGATTCAAAGATTTCTGTTATCTAAAAATACACTTGAATTTTCAGTAGTCCCAATGTTCATGCTTATTTTTATAAAAAATAAGTGTTTAACAGCTGATCAAAATAAACAGTTACTTGAATTAATTGAGATATTAATCTCGCAAGCAGAGGTTGATACGATTGACCAAATATTCTTTGCTAGTAACATTCAGCAAATGGCTTGGATTTATAATCAGTTAGCTGAGCTAATAAGCTTTACATTAGAAGATTTTGTAAGCTCGGATAAAAATAGTAAAAGAATCATGACAATGGCAGCAGCTATCGAGCTTTTATTCAATAAAGCGAGCCTATTTACTGTTACCAAATTTACTTTAAATACTGAAAATAATGGATTTAATATTCTTCACAAACTATTCTATAGCATCGCTTATGAAAGTTTGCATCCCACTCAGATTATTTATTTAAGTGCTATTAGTAAAAAAATAATCGCAAAAACCACCAATTTTGGTATCGAAACCTTAAGTTTTCAAATACAACGGAATGGATTTAGCTTTATTTGGAGTGTTTTAGGGACTTGGTTGCAACTAGTGTTCGAACCTGTAAATTCTAATCAATTTAAAGTTAATCATTATACAAACTTGATCAATTGTTTATTTAAAAAAATACATGTTGAAAAATTATCTTCAATTTTACTAGAAAATGAAGCTAAAGGTTATATTATAATTTTACGTTATCTTTTTTTTCAACAATTTAGATTTAACCCATTTCATTATGATTTGAGAGAATCTTGCCATTTTAAGCGATGGTGTCAAAAGATATTTTCAGCACTTAGCCTCCAGGAAATTGAATTAATCTTAAATAACTTATCCTTGTTATTAAGCAACGATTCACATCTTAGCCAGAATGATAGACAACAATTGATGCAGAATTTTTTTACTTATTTATTGGAGTTTTGCCATTTACAACCCTTAGAAATGACTAGATTAAGAGAATTACAAGAACAACTGGAAGATCGTTTTTTTCCTAGTAATGAAGTAATAAAATTTTTTAAGCAGTTAAGAGTATGTTGTAGTTTTTTTAATCCTGCTAAGCTTCTGAGTTCCAATAGAAGTAAAAAAGGAGAAATTTTTCTCTATGAAAGCAATGATCTGCTTATACCTGAGTGTGCTAGACTAAACACCAATTATTTGACAATGAAATAAGAGGAATTAGACATGCGCAAGCAATATATTATTGGTAATTGGAAAATGCACGGTAATAAAACCTTCGTTGCTGAATTACTAAATAAAATTGTGCAGTTCGAGCAAAAAAATCAAGCTAATGTAAACTTAATTGTGTGTCCTCCTTATGTATTTCTTAACCAAACCCAGATATTACTTGGTAAAACCAAGTTGCAATGGGGTGGCCAAAATATGGCTGCAGAAGCAGAGGGCCCTTATACTGGGGAAATATCAGTATCGATGTTATCTGATTTTGGTTGCCGATATGTATTGTTAGGTCATTCAGAGCGACGTCAACTCTATGGAGAGACCGATGTAGAAATCGCAAAAAAATTTGGTTTAGCCATTAAATCCGGATTAACGCCAGTTCTTTGTATAGGGGAGACTTTAGCGGAACGTCAAGCAAATCAAACCTATAGTGTATTGCGTACCCAATTAGAAAAAATTATGGATTATGGAAAAGATGTTTTAAAAAAAGCTATTATTGCCTACGAACCTGTTTGGGCTATTGGCACAGGATTGTCAGCACAGCCTCAAGAAGCCCAGGAAGTACATCAATTTTTACGTGAGCAACTTAAATTGTTGGGCTCTGATCTTGCACAAGAATTAGCTATCCTGTATGGTGGCAGCGTTAAAGCTAGCAATGCTGGAGCTTTGTTTAAAATGCCGGATATTGACGGCGGTTTGATTGGCGGGGCCTCATTAGATGCCATGGAGTTTTTGCGTATCTATGAAATACTTGCTTCAACAGTAGGTCATAAAGTTTAATTTTTAGTATACATATATAATATGCTACAACAGTTTTTAGTTTTAATGCACGTTATGATTTCGATAGCATTAATTGCTTTGGTACTCATACAACAAGGTAAAGGTGCTGAATTAGGTGCGACTTTTGGAAGTGCTGCTTCACAGACAGTCTTTGGTAGTCAAGGATCAGGCTCTTTTTTACTAAAATTAACAGGTTTACTCGCCTTATTGTTTTTTGCAACGAGTCTTAGTTTAGGTTATTTAGCTGGACATTCTGTTAGACAAGATCCCATTCAAAATTTAGCCAATATGGCTCAGCAATTACCCTCTACAGTTACTAAAACCAAAGATGTAGAGAAAAAAAATTTATCTTTAAATAAAAATACAGGAAAAACAAATTTCGATCATCAACAAGCTTATCCTCTACCTTCTGAATAAGTTTTATTAAAATTGTCTGAACTATTGCCGAAATGGTGGAATTGGTAGACACGCCGTCTTGAGGGGGCGGTGGCGCAAGCTGTGCCGGTTCGAGTCCGGCTTTCGGCACCAACTGTTATTTTTTACTTATTATAATCGTTTATTCTGTATTTTCAGGTAATACAGATGAATGATGCGAAGAAGTCAACCATTTGTGTCCATCCCATCGGTAAGTAAATGTATAACGGGCATGAATTTTTTTCCCATCTTTTAGTGTGAAGGTATATAAACCTGTATCGATCGCTTTATTACATCCGATCTTTATGGTGCGAGAATCAATTTTACCGTAAGGATGTTTACTTAAAAAATCTTTGAAATATTCAATTCGTTCTGTACTATTTACTCTGGGTTTGTTGGATATAGTCGCTAATAATATGGCATTATCTGTATAATTTTCATTGACTTTAATTGGATTTCCAGTTTTAAGTGAATTGTTCCAACGGTCGAATAGTGCGGCAATCTCTTGTGGATTGGTTTTTATACAAGCTATATGGTGGGCTGAACTCATAGCAAAAGTTGCAGTTGTTGTTAATAAACTACTGAGTAAAATGATTGTAATAATATTTTTCTTCGCATGGTAAGATCCTTAAAAAAATAGTTGTAAAATAAATAATAGTAGGTTAGTTATTTAATGTCTGCAATTAAATTAACAATCTCTAAGTAATTCATTAATCGCAACTTTGCTTAGAGTTCGATCATCAATTTGTTTGATAATAATGGCGCAATTGAGATGACAATGTCCGATTTTAGAGGGGAGACTCCCAGCAAGCACGACCGAACCTTTAGGGACTCGTCCGTAAATAACTTCTTCTGTTTTGCGATTATAAATGGGCGTATTACTTCCTAAAAATACTCCCATGCCAATGACACTATTTTCTTCAACGACAACACCTTCTACGACTTCAGAACGTGCGCCAATAAAACAACGATCTTCAATAATAGTGGGTTTGGCTTGAAGTGGTTCTAAAACTCCGCCAATACCAACGCCACCCGATAGATGTACATGTTTCCCAATTTGGGCACAAGAACCCACAGTTGCCCATGTATCTATCATGCTTCCTTCATCGATATAGGCGCCTATGTTAACGAATGAAGGCATGAGAACAGTATTTTTTGCAATATAGGCTCCTTGACGAACACAGGCATTGGGTACGATACGAAGACCTTCTTGTTGGAATTGTTGCTTATCGTAATGAGAGAATTTGAGTGGGATTTTATCGAAGTAATGTGTATGAGCCGCATTAATTAATTCATTGGGATTGATACGAAAAGATAATAAAATAGCTTCTTTTACCCATGGTTGGACTACCCATTGAGATGATTGTTTTTCAGCGACTCGCAACTTACCTTGATCGAGAAGTTGGATAACTTCTAAAATGGCTGATTTAGTCGTATTGTCGATAGTTTCTGCATTAATTTCTTTTATATTTTTGTAAGCTTTTTCGATGATATTTCTTAATGGCGTCATGGATAAGACTCAATGGATTTAGGTTCAGTCATTATTAGGAACAATAGCTTCAACGTTATCTTTGTTTTCATTAATTTTATCAGGACTTGATTTAGAATGATAAACTAAAGTATAGACTACCGGCAAAATAAATAAGGTGAATAACGTACCAATAGACATTCCTCCTAAAATAACCCAGCCCAATTGATTGCGCGCATGGGCGCCAGGGCCCTGTATTAACACTAATGGGATAGCTGCAAGTAACATGGTTGCTGTTGTCATAAGAATGGGACGTAAGCGTAATGCAGCGGCTTCAATAACAGCAGCTTGTATGGAGAAATATAGATTGTTTTGTAATTGTCTAGCAAATTCAACGATTAAAATACTATGTTTAGTAATAAGTCCGATTAAAGTAATTAAACCAATTTGTGTGTAAATATTTAGACTTCCACTGGTTAAATAGAGTGCTATCAAAGCTCCTGTGAGTGATAGTGGTACAGAAATCAAAATCACTAAGGGGGCGCGAAAACTTTCAAATTGAGCCGCCAGGACTAAAAAAATAAACATCAATGCAAATAAAAAGGTTTGTTGCATGCTATTCCCTGCCTGAATAAATTGACGTGTTTCCCCCGCAAAATCGATTTGTATAGTATGCGGTAGAATTTCGTGCGCCATAGTGACGACATCCTTAACTGCAGAGCCAATCGTATAGCCTGGAGCAAGATTCGCACTGAAGGTAACAGAGCGTAGTTGTTGAAAATGATTGAGGCTTAAAGCAGTGAAAGAGCTTTCTATTGTAACGAAATTAGCTAAAGGAATTAGTTTGTTATTTTGCCCACGCACATTAATGAGTTTCAATTGTTGATCGGTGCTCATGAAGTTTCTATATAATTGTGGAATCACCTGGTAACTCCGACCATCCCAATTAACTAGGCTGGCTTGGGGCGAACCGATTAATATATTCAAACTATTTGCTATGTCACTCATTGAAATGCCTAATGAATTGGCCTTATCTCTATCGATATGCAGCTGAATTTGATCTGCATCCATTTTCAGATCAGATTGTAAACCTAAAATACGCGGATTATTTTTTACTATAGCTGATTGTAATTTTTTACTTAACTGATTCAATGTGTCATAGCTATCAGTACTTTTAAGAACAAACATTAAGGGAGCATGACCTGTAGCGCCTGGCAGAGCATGGGGACTAAAAGCAAATGCTTCTAGGCCAGTAACTTTAAGAAAACGTTTATATAAAGTTTGAATAATAGCAGTACTCGTTACCTTGCGTTCATGCCAGGATTTTAAAATTAGAAAAGACATTGCATTATTTGTAATAGGCATTCCTATTAAAGTGATATAGGTATCTATAGCAGGAATGGTTTTATAAATGGCTTGAATTTTAGCCATATATTTTTGCATGTAGGTTAGGTTAGCAGACGTAGGTCCAGTGCCTGCGGTTATGATAAATCCTTGATCTTCTTGCGGAGCTAACTCACTCGGTAAGGTTTTAAATAGTCCGAAACAAGCGAGATAAATGATTATACCTATGCCTAAAAGTATTTTTCGATGATTAATGGCTAGAAGTAAGTATTTTTTATAGGCAGCTATGGTGATATTAAAAAAATGATCAATCAGTAGACTAAAACGAGAAGTGTGTACCTCATGTTTCAAGAGCTTAGCGCACATCATTGGAGAAAGGGTTAAAGCAATGAAACCTGAAATAATGACTGCTGCAGCCAAAGTAAAAGCAAATTCACGAAATAATAAACCGGTCATATCATTAATAAAGCCGATAGGTGCATAAACAGCAGCTAAGGTTAATGTCATCGCGACGATGGCAAATCCAATTTCTTTCGTGCCGATGATGGCTGCATTTTCTGGTGTTTTTCCTAAGCTGATATGCCGATGAATATTTTCTAATACAACAATTGCATCATCTACGACGAGTCCAATACCTAATACCCAAGCCAGGAAAGTGAGTACATTGAGTGTATAACCTAAGATTAGCATGATGGCGCACACGCCCATTAATGATAAAGGAATAGTAACAAATGGAATTAAGCCTGCGCGAAAATTAGCAAGGAATAAAAAAATGATCGCAAATACAAATAAACAAGCTTCAAAAATAGTTTGTTTGACATCATGCAAAGATGCTGCAATAAATTTTGAAGAATTCCATACTAAATGAATTTTTATATCGGCGGGTGCTGTTTTTTCTAATTCAGGTAATTCCGCGATGACCGCCTTAGACACCTCTAAGGGATTGGCAGTGCTAAGAAGTATGATGCCCATAATCACTGATTGGCTATTTCCATTTACATTGGCGCTGCTTTCATCAGATTCAATACCAAGAACAGCTTGTCCAACATCAGACAAACGGACTAAATAGTTATTTTGTTTTCGAATCACTAAATTATTTAATTCTGCTACTGTGTGTATATCAGTATTGGTATTGATGTTAATAATTCGATTAGGGGTAATTAATGATCCAGCGGCTGATTGAATATTATTTTCCTGTAAGGCCGATATAATATCGCTAGCCGTGATTTGATGAGCAGCCATTTTTATCGGATCAAGCCAGATTCGCAGGGCGTAGTTATTTCCACCAAATATCTGTGCTTGACTTACACCGGGAATTGTTTGTAACTGTGGTTGAATGACACGAATTAAATAATCAGTAATGGCAGGAAGGCTTAAAGTATGACTTGTAAATGAAATAAAAAGTGTTGGATCGGCATCGGGATCTTTGCTACTAATAACTGGATCTAAAACTGCTTTAGGAAGTTGTTTGCGAACCGATGCAATTGCATTGCTGGCATTCGTCATTGCTTTAGTCAGATCGTAACCAAGCTTAAATTGTAAAGTAATTTGACTGGTACTTTGTTTGCTAGAAGAATGCATCATATCTATTCCTTCAATACCGCCTAAAGCATTTTCTAAAGGAGTAGTAACAAAACTTTCCATTAATTGTGCAGGGGCACCAGGATAAGTGGTTTGTATGTTAATGACAGAAGGAGAAATGGAAGGGTATAAACGTACCGACAAGGACAAAAATGCTTTAACACCTACTAATAAAATGAACAAGCTCAATACAATACTTAATGTGGGTTTGCGGATAAGCAGCTCAGTAAATTGCATCGTCTATTTCTCAACTAGTACAATTGAATGTGGTTGTACTTTAAAACCACCCACACTAATAATTTGATCTCCTGGATGAATATCACTACTTAATAACCCGATTTTTCCATTCTCATGAAAATGAACAGTGACGTAAGTTTTAATAGCTTGATGGTGGAGGATACGATAAACAAAATTACCGTGTTCATCGGTATTAACGGCTGTTTCAGGAACGATAAACAATGTTTGAGGCTTGCTAATTTCAATTTTGATATCAACAAAAGCGCCAGGGAGTAGTTTTTGTTCAGTATTACTTAGACTAGCGCGCACCGCTAGACTACGCGTGTCATTATCAATGTGTGAATCTAGGGCATAGACAGTACCTAAAAAGGTTTTGGCTGGATAAGCACTCGTATGAATCAATACCTTATTGCCGATGGCAATTTTACTCGCATCTGTTCCAGGTATATTAAAATTGACGTATAAGGGGTCAATGGTCTGCAAATTACTTATGGCTGTATTTGGGTTGATAATATCCCCTAAATTAACCTGACGTAGACCTAAGCGGCCACTGAACGGTGCAGAAAGTAGGGTTTGATCTAAAGAAGCTTGAACTTGCGCTTGTTTTGCGAGATTAGTTTGGTAATTTGCTGAAACCTTATCTAGGTCTGCCTTTGCAAATACTTTTTTCTTATATAATGTTAAACCACGCTCATAATCGGCTTTACTTAATTGAGTTTCTGCTTTGGCTGCAGCTAACTGAGCTTTTAAGATATCCGGATTAAGCTGTAGTAAGGGAGTACCGACCTTAACATTCTCCCCGGAACGAAAATAGATGGCAACGACACGGCCGGTTGTTGCCGCTTTAAGGATAGTGCCTTGACTGGCGGATAAACTTCCTATGGCTTGAATCTTGTCTTGCCAGGTCTCTAAATGTGCAGAGATAGCTTCAACTAATACTGGAGGCGTAGGTTGTTTATCTTTTTTTTGATAAACGATACTAACCGTACTGACAGTGATTAAAATGAATAAAAGAATAACGTAAATTAAGCGCATAATTATTATCTTTATTAGTAGACGCTTTTTTTCGGGTAAGCTCAGTTAAGTAAAAATATCAGAGAAAGACTATATAGTCTCTATTGTTTGAAAGCAATTCAACTGCTTTAGCCGCCGCTTAGTTGGGGGGAGAAGAGGAAGTAGCAACTAGATTAAGCCTTGTTCCTCAGTCCGTTGAGTAAACACTTCATATCCAGATTCAGTAACGAGGAGTGTGTGTTCCCATTGTGCCGATAAACTATGATCTTTGGTTACAACGGTCCATTGATCGGGCATGAGTTTAGTAAAACGTTTACCCGCATTGATCATCGGTTCTATTGTGAAGGTCATGCCAGGTACGAGTTGAATTCCTGTTCCTGCTTGACCATAATGTAAAACTTGCAGATCTTCATGAAAGAGTCGGCCAATACCATGGCCACAATATTCACGCACTACAGAGAAACCTTCTGCTTCGGCATACTGCTGTATACATGCACCAATATCACCTAGATAAGTCCCCGGTTTGACTAGGCGTATTGCTTTGTAGAGGCATTCTTGTGTTATTTTGGTTAGACGCTGCGCTAATATCGAAGGTTTGCCTACAAAAAACATTTTGCTGGTATCGCCATGATAGCCCTCTTTAATAACGGTGACATCAATATTAATTAGATCACCCTCTTTTAATACGCGTTCGCTAGGAATGCCATGGCAAACCTGATGGTTGATAGAGGTGCAAATTGATTTCGGAAAACCCCGATAATTTAAAGGGGCAGGAATAGCTTTCTGTTCATTGACAATATAATCATGGCAGATTTTGTCAAGCTGATTGGTAGTAACACCTACTTTTACATGCGGGGCAATCATTTCTAGCACTTCTGCTGTAAGCCGACCCGCAATGCGCATTTTTTCAATTTCTGCCGGCGTTTTTATAATAATAGGAGACATAATAAGTATCGCGTTAAAGGAAGCTTATAAATTAATTAATTAGTCCATGACAATGTTTATATTTTTTTCCGGAACCACAAGGACAAGGATCATTGCGGCCAGTTTTATTGGCACTTCGTTGTGTACTAAGGCGCACGGATGCAGCATCATTAGGTAATGATTCTTCTCCCTCAATGAGTGAATCTTGATGTTGGAAATCAAGTAATTGTGGCATTTGTTGGCGGCGTTGTTCTTCTAAACGTTCGGCGTCTTCAGGTGTTCTTATTTGCAGACAACTAAGCAAACTGGTGACTTGATATTTTAGCTGATCTAAAAGTTCAGCAAATAACATGAAGGATTCACGTTTGTATTCTTGTTTTGGATTTTTTTGCGCATATCCACGTAAATGTATTCCTTGGCGTAAATGATCCATTGCAGCGAGATGATCTTTCCATAAAGTATCAAGTGTTTGCAGCATTAAGGTTTTTTCGACTTGACGTAATGTCGGCGAACCAAATAATTTTTCTTTTTCGGCATAATCGCTTTGAGCGGCAAGTAAGATTTTTTCGCGAAGATTCTCTTCTAAACAATTAGGATCTTCTAACCAGGTATCCAAAGGTAAATCTAAACAAAAATCTTGCTTCAACAGGTTTTTTAGGCCTGGTATATCCCACTGTTCTTCTAAGCTTTGGGGAGGAATATAATGCTCAATAGTACTATAGATAACATCAGTCCATAGATTATTAATAATGGGCGAAATATCATCGGTAGCCAGTAACTCATTACGTTGTTCATAAATGACTTTACGTTGTTCGTTAGCGACATTATCAAACTCTAATAATTGTTTGCGCACATCAAAATTACGGCCTTCAACTTTACGTTGTGCGTTTTCTATCGCACGGGTTATCCAGCGATGTTCAATGGCTTCGCCAGGTTGCATGCCAATTTTTTGCATAATCATAGCAACGCGATCCGAAGCAAAAATACGCATTAAATTATCTTGTAGAGACAAGTAAAAACGTGAAGATCCTGGATCACCTTGCCGTCCCGAACGGCCGCGCAATTGATTATCAATACGACGTGACTCATGTCGTTCGCTACCGATGATATGTAAACCACCTGCAGCAATCACTTCATCGTGTCTTTTTTGCCAGTTGAGTTTATGTTGTGCAATCTCTTCAGCAGAACTATCACTAGGTAAGGCGGCGAGTTCTGCTTTTAAATTACCGCCTAAAACAATATCCGTTCCTCGACCGGCCATGTTTGTGGCAATGGTTACTGTTCCAGGACGACCAGCTTCAGCAATAATTTGAGCTTCTTTTTCGTGAAATTTGGCATTAAGTACTTGATGGGGAATATTTTCTTTTTGGAGTAATTGCGACAAATATTCCGATGTTTCTATCGATGCGGTACCGACTAATATCGGTTGTTTACGCGTCCGACAGGCTTTAATATCGTCAATGATAGCTTTAAATTTTTCATCTTTAGTAAGATAAATTTGATCGGCCAAATCTTGGCGAGAAACTGGTAAGTGCGTGGGAATCACGACAACTTCTAAATTATAAATTTGTTGAAATTCATACGCTTCAGTATCAGCAGTGCCGGTCATTCCCGCTAATTTATGATAAAGACGAAAATAATTTTGAAACGTAATTGAAGCAAGGGTTTGATTTTCATTCTGTATGTTAGCGTTTTCCTTTGCTTCAACGGCTTGATGTAAACCATCTGACCAGCGTCGGCCGGACATTAAACGGCCGGTATGTTCATCCACAATAATAACTTGATTATTTTGTACGATATAATCGATGTCACGTTGGAATAAATAATGGGCACGTAAAGCCGCATAAACATGATGCATTAAACCAATATTAGTCAAATGATATAAGTTATCGCCAGATTTTAATAAGTCTTGTTTGACTAATAGCTCTTCTAATTTTTGATGGCCTTCTTCGGTTAAGTAAGCTTGCTTGGCTTTTTCATCGAGATAAAAATCGCCAGGACCATTTTCTTCTTTTCTTAAAACGAGTTTAGGAATAATTTGATTAATCTTAGTGTAGAGTTCTGAACTTTCTTCACTGGCTCCAGAAATGATTAAAGGAGTACGTGCTTCATCAATCAAAATGGAATCTACTTCATCGACAATCGCGAAATTTAAAATGCGTTGTGCTTTTTCTGCCAATGAAAACGCCATATTATCGCGTAGATAATCAAATCCAAATTCATTATTGGTGCCGTAGGTAATATCCGCAGCGTAAGCCGTTTGACGTTCAGCGAGTGGAAGATCAGATACAATGACACCGGTATTTAATCCTAGAAAAGCGTAGACCGGTTTCATCCATTCTGCGTCACGCTTGGCTAAATAGTCATTAACAGTGACGATATGGACACCTAAACCACTCAATGCATTTAGATAAGCGGGTAAGGTTGCGACTAAGGTTTTACCTTCACCGGTACGCATTTCAGCAATTTTACCGCTATGTAACACCATGCCACCAATTAATTGTACGTCGAAATGACGTAAACCTAATACACGAGTACTTGCTTCGCGCACTACAGCAAATGCTTCTATTAATAATTCATCTAAAGAACAACTATCTTGTAAGCGCGTTTTGAACTCTGAAGTTTTAGCTTGTAATTGCGCATCAGATAAACTTTGCATGTAAGGTTCTAGCGCATTGATATTAACAACGGTTTTTTCAAATTGTTTTAGCAGTCGTTGGTTACGACTTGGGATAAATTTACTTAAAAGCTTAGAAATCATAAATGTAAAAAAGTCTCAGTATGCTTGGCGCAACAAAAGCCCAGAAAATGTGCTCACTGTACTAAAAAGTCAGTGATAGTGCTAGGTAATCATTACTCGATAACGATACATCCTAGGCGTTGTTCAATAGCTGACAAGATAGTCGCTGTATCTAAATCGACTTGAGCAAGCAAGATATTGGGATCACCATGTCCAACAAATTGGTCTGGAAGTCCTAAGATTAACACATCGCAAGTAATGCCTTGTTGATGTAAAAATTCGCTCACCGCTGATCCTGCTCCACCTACCTTAACATTTTCTTCTAAGCTGACCAACATGCTATGAGTTTTTGCTAGATTTAGTAGTAGCTTTTCATCTAAAGGTTTAACAAAACGCATATTGACTACAGTGGCATCCAGCGACATACCGACGTTAAGTGCAGGATGCAACATTGATCCAAAAGCCAGTAAGGCAATGGTGTGTCCTTTGCGACAGATTTCCGCTTTACCGAGGGGTATACATGACATTTCTTGCTCAACTGAGACACCCATTCCTGCACCGCGAGGATAACGCACAGCACAAGGCGTAGTGAACTGAAAACCGGTATAGAGCATTTGCCTTAATTCGTTTTCATTGCTCGGCGTCATGATGGTCAAATTTGGAATGCAACGCAAATATGAAAGATCGAAACAACCATGATGGGTTGCGCCGTCTCCCCCGACGATTCCGGATCTATCTATAGCAAACAAAACCGGTAGGTTTTGTAGAGCAACATCATGTATGAGTTGATCATAAGCACGTTGTAAGAAAGTAGAATAGATAGCTACTACCGGCTTTTGACCAGCGCAGGCTAAGCCAGCAGCGAAAGTAACGGCATGTTGTTCTGCAATGCCAACGTCAAAATAGCGATCGGGATAACGTTTAGAAAATTCTATCAGATCCGATCCTTCGCGCATTGCCGGAGTGATGGCAATTAAACGTTCATCGATAGCAGCCATATCGCAAATCCATTCCCCAAAAATATTTGCATAGGTCTTAGGCTTGGTTTTTTTTGTCTTAGAGAATACCGGCGCTAAAAAATGCGGGTTGACGGCATGATAAGCAATAGGATTTTGTTCTGCAGCGACATAACCTTTGCCTTTGGTGGTAATGACATGAACCAATTGCGGGCCAGATAATTGGCGGAGATTATTTAAAGTATTCAGCAATAGCGGTAAATCATGACCATCAATGGGTCCTATATAATTAAAACCTAGTTCTTCAAATAAAGTACCGGGTACAAACATGCCTTTGACATGTTCTTCAGTGCGTTTAGCAAGTTCACGTACACTAGGAATAGATTCTAAAATTCTTTTGCTGCCTTCTCTGACGCTTGAATAAAGTTTACTCGATAATATTCGTGCAAAATAGTTAGATAAGGCGCCAACGTTATTGGAAATTGACATATCATTATCATTAAGCACGACTAAAAGATCGGCGTGGATTGCGCCCGCATGGTTTAAGGCTTCAAAAGCCATGCCGGCCGTCATCGCACCGTCACCGATGACGGCAATCGCTTTTTGGCCAGTATTATTTTTTTTTGCAGCGACACTAAATCCCAAAGCGGCACTAATCGATGTACTCGAATGACCGACGCCAAAACTATCAAATAAACTTTCTTCGCGGGAGGGAAAGGGTGCTAAACCATGAGTTTTGCGAATACTACAAAGTTGTTTGCGGCGCCCGGTAAGAATTTTGTGTGCATACGCTTGATGGCCGACATCCCAAATAAGCTGATCATGGGGTGTGTTAAACACATAATGCAAAGCAATGGTTAATTCCACGGTCCCTAAGTTACCTGCAAAGTGACCTCCACATTGATCCAGCGTTTGAATCATAAACGCTCTGAGCTCAGTGGCTAATTGCGACAGTTGCGTCGGTGTGAGTTCACGCAACTGCTCTGGGGAATCAACCTGCTCTAATAAGGAGCATAGCGTATTTTTAAGGTCCATGTATTTTATAAGAAAAATTATCCTGAAGTTGAATTAGGGTTATTGATATTTTGTGCTTGTTGTATGAGCTGTGCTCGTCCTTGGTTATTGAGTTCTAATACTAAGACCGACATAGTAGCGAGTAAACGCTCTAATGTCATCCGTGTATGGTAGCTTTCAGCTAAATTTTCTGCTAACAGCTCGACTTGTTGGCGTTGTAAGGTGGCCGGATTTTCTTTAATTAAATCAGAGGCATACCAATTTTTATCAAGAATTCGGCGCGTTGCCATAAAATTTTCTAATTTTAATAAGCTATAAGACCCCTTAATTTCACCGGGAAGTTGTCTTACTGCAGGATCGTTGGGGTCGAGGGGCTGCCGTTCTGCATAAAGTTGATAAAGATTACTCAGTGCAATACTTTGTGTGGCTAAATAACTGCGCAGACTCGCAAGATATTCTTTAATAGGTTTTTCATTTAGCTTAACGTTTAAATTGCTCCTTTTATTTCCGTTTAGATTAGCCACCAGCTGATTGAAATTAACCGTATTGATAGGCGCGAGAGAAGAATTTAAAGCATTAATTACATTTGTAGCTTCAATGGCTTGAGTCTCGTTATAACTAAGAGGTTGTAACAAGCTATTGATATCAATTGACTGTAAAGGTTTTTTTTCTACATTGGAATTGGTTTTTTTGCCATCCGGGTTCCAAGTAAAGGCGATGATATTATTGTTGTTATCGTCCAAATTAGCTGATTGAGTAAGTAATTTTTGTGTCAAAGGACTCACTAAAGGTGAAGTCGGAGATAGTAAATAAGTAGCTTGAGCATTATTAATCGCAATGGTTAAGTTATCATTTACCGGTGCGGTGTTCATGGTGTTGGCATCGATGGCAATTTTTCCATAACCCGCCACTAAGCTATCAACGCTGATATTATTAGCGGTATCAGCATAACTCGATAGGTTACAAAAGCTTAATGTTGCCAAACTAATACTTAATATACTTTTTAAAATCTTTATTTTTGGTAAGTAAAACATAACAACATCCTCATGGAGTTTAAAATTTTTTAAAAATGAGCATTGGGTCGCGTTTGCTTGGGGTTAGGTGTGGGTTGTGAAGGCGCAAAAATGTTCGGCGGATTAGGAACAGTTGAATGGGTTGATGATGTAGGGCCCGGAATAGGTGCATTAGAATATGGGTTTATTTTAGCATTTTTTTCCCAAATATTGGGAGGTTGTTTTGCCCACGGATTAGGTTGCAACCAAGGATTTTTATTAGATGAAGACGCTGGACGTGCAGATTTATTGTCTAAAGGTGTAAACGCTTTATCGGTATTTGAAGGAGGCGTTGGCGTTGTTACAGATGCTTCAGGTATAGTTTGGCTTTGTTGAGAAGCGTTATCCGTTTTGGTGTGAGCGTTTAAGGCATCTAAAATCGCCTGCGAAGCCTTATTTTCAGATTGTTTGATTTCATCGCTAAGGGAAGGGCAACTGTTTGTTGATTCCGGATAGGCATACGCTAGATCGATGGAAGAACAACAGAGAAAAATTAAAGCACAGGGCGAGAGATATGATTTTAGCATAAATTATTCACCTTCTAATGCTTTTAAAACTAAGTCCAAACGATCTTGCGAAAATACTCTAGCAAGTAGCCTTAAACGTTCAAAGCTAATGTTTCTACGCAAAAATAAGCCAGCTTCATCTTCAGGGCCATTACTGACCTCTTCTGCATGCATGAGTAACTTTGCAGCAGAACCTGGATGTGAAGTATCGATCGCTTGGAGTAGACGCAAGGTGCGTGACATACCTAAATGGTTGCCTAAACGGATAAACAAAGCTTGTTGAGCAAGTTTATCTAGATCGACCTTTTCGATATCATCAAGCTCTTTACCCAGTTCTATGATACTTGCTTCAAGTGCAGTATCACCATCCTGAGTCCAGGATTCTACACTTTCCATAAAACATAGAACCCTATAGATCAATGGATCTTGATAGTGTTTCCAATAGAGATGTGAACCTTTGTGAGTTAAGTCAGGCATAAGTACTATATTGTTTTATTTGTAATACCCATTTAAATTGAGTATAAACTGCTGCAAAGGAATCTTAATTATCCAACTTAATGCCAATGAAATCAAACCCAATCTCAAATTAGCAGTGATTTCGTTCGGTTATTGTGACTAGCTTGATTTATTTCCATCACTAGAAATTTGCAAGTTGGCTGAGGTCAGGATACTATAGATTATCAAACCGCGGGGTGATACGTGAGTTTTTTTGGTGGTATAAAAAAAATAATTAAACCAGCTGTTGACGTTCCGAAGTGGATAGACTATCAACAATTGGTTAAAAACAATCGTTCGTTTTTCGGATTCATTAAAAAAATCTTCATTCCTAGTCAAGCACAGACTCAGGAATCCTTTGAAGAAGCCCTCATACGTCTTAAATTAACTCCAGCCGATTTAATACAACGCAATAAAGAATTTACTCGATTGCTATGGATATGGATTTTTATTTTTTTAATTAGCATTAGCTATAGTATTTATCTCTTATATAACCACTCATTGCGAGGGTTTTTTCCTAGTTTAGGCATTAATTTTATTATTTTAACGCAAATCTTTTGTTATCATTTTTGGCTTTTCCAAATTAAACAGCGTCGTTTAGGTTGTAGTTTTCGTGATTGGTTAAACAGTCAATTTTTTATTAGGAAGAAAAATAATGCGTAAGTTCCTATTTACTAGTTTGCTTTTCTTGTTTCCATCCGTGTTATTAGCCGATACCTTGAGTTTAACACCCCCCAGTACCGATTTATCAATGTCATATTTAGCGACTATTTTTGGTGTGGTAGATGGCGTATTGCATGGCACGGGAAGTCAAATTTTAGGAACCATGTTCGGGGCATTTAATTCGATTATATTAGTGATGGCTTCTACCATATTGGGCTATGTTTTATTTGTATCGATCTTAAACACCTCACATGAAGGAGAGTTTCTAGGTAAGAAATGGTCTTCAATTTGGGTTCCTTTAAGAACCGTTGCGGGGGTTGGCTTATTGCTACCCAAAGCCACCGGTTATTCGATGATACAAATCCTGGTGCTGTGGGTAGTAGTGCAGGGTGTGGGTGCGGCGGATGAAGTTTGGAATGTTGCGTTAAATTATATAAATCATAACGGAGCTATAGTTGAGCCGGTACAATCGCTAAAACCCGATCCAAAATCTGGAAAAGCAGACAATAGTTTTTTAGTAGGCAAAGCCGGAAGCATTCTTAAATTAGAAACTTGTATGTTGGCGATACAAAATGCATTAAATCGCCAAAACGCAAATACTACGTCAGGTACTGGTCCAGCTCCAGCGCCCGTTCCAGATTTTATGAGTTCATTGGTAGTGACAGGGAAAAAAGCGGACGGGTCTAATAGTGGTGCACCTATAGATTATAGTAAAGACATAGGTGGTTACATAAATTTCCCTGGGCAAGCAGGATTAAAAGGATCAGCTTATAATAAATATATAGGTCTTTGCGGAAACCTTAACTGGAATTTTATAGGTAAGACCGGTGAAGATGATCGAGCTTACAATCCTGCTCAATTAACCGCCAATGATAGTGCGAGTATTGCGGCCAGGCAAATGACTTTAGATTTGGGCCCGTTAGCGAAAACGCTAGCAAATAGTTTAGTTCCTCCTACCGGCAAAGGTACAGTCCCTATTACTAAATTAAAAGCTGACGATGCAATCTTTACTCCCAATGTCTTAATCGATACCGGTGAAGATTATTTTGGCATTGTAAAACCTGCTTTACGTTCTTTAGCCGATGATGCAAGCAAAAAATATAAAGAGTTTATTAACAAAGCTAAAGACAATGGTTGGATACTGGCTGGAAGTTATTACTATAACATGGCGCGTCTAAATCAAAGTATTAGAAATAATACCGGAACAGCCGCTATTACCGATAAATTAATACCTGTTTTTAATCCTATCTATGACAAAGGGAGTTTTAATGACATCAATGATGACAATGTTAAAATTAATTTAAAAAATAATTTACCGGCTAATAATGGTGTTATTGATCAATATATTAATGCTGAACTTTCTAGGGCGGATGCAAGTGATAATCCTGGTTCTGAACCTATACTCACTTTTCCAAATAATCCATCAGAAGCTTGGGGAGCAGGTTGGTTAGTTAAGCAAGTAATGAACACTATATTTCCTCGCGTACATAAATTTACACAGGAATTATCGGATAATATTAATAATAAAAATATGGATCCTATTTTTGCTTTAGCCTCTGTGGGAAATGGTTTGGTAACCATGGTAGAAGAAATTTGGGCAGCTATTTTAGCGATTCCGCTAGTAATTAGTGTCGTTGGAGGTGCGCTGAGTTGGATTCCTATTATTGGTATTGGTTTTGCTGTAACAACGATAGTCGCGCAGCTATGTTTTGCGGCGGTCATGATAGTTTTAATGCCATTACTCTCTGTTTGGATGGGGATTAATTTGACGTTAGGAGCGGTATTATCCTATTACGTTCCTTTAATTCCTTTTTTCTTGTTTACATTTGGTGCAATTACTTGGTTTGCGGTGGTATTAGAAGCTGTTTTAGCCGCACCGTTGGTTGCCTTGGGTATTACCCATCCGGAAGGGCATGACTTTTTGGGTAAGGCAGAGCAGTCAATTATGTTGCTTGCCAGCGTTTTTTTAAGGCCAATGTTAATGGTGTTTGGTTTAATTTTTGGGATCATTTTGTCCTATGTAGCGCTTTCCTTATTTAATCGTGGCTTTGCTATTGCAATACAGTTTTTAAATGATTATAACGGCGACATTTTCAATCTTATCTATCAATTAGCTATGATGGCCATTTATACTTCGGCCGTACTTGCTATCATGAATCGTTGCTTTGCCATGATATATGAAGTACCCAATAAAGTGTTGCGTTGGATCGGTGGTCCACAAGAAAGTGGTCACGAAGAATCTATGCTACAAGGTATCCGTCATCAGCATGATCGTGATGTAGGACAGATTGGTCAGCTTGTTCCTAGCGCTCAATCTGCAAGCCAAACCGGTTCAGCTAGCTCACAATTATCAAATGCTTCGCAAGAAGCTCAGCAAACTTCAGCAAGTTCAGGTGGAGGAACGCCTCCTGGGGGCGGTGGAGGATTAGGCGGTGGCGGCGGTGCTAGTGCCGGGGGCAGTGGAGCAGCAAGTACAGCGAGTTCAATACCGCCCGTTGTGCCATAATAAAACGCAAAGTATTAATAAAAATTAACTATGAAAGAAGATGTTGGATTTGATTTAAATTTAGATGAGCTATTTGCTCAACTTGCTGAAATGACGCAAAGCTCAGAAATAAATCAGCAGGCCTATTTATATTTATTACTGTTATGGTCTTACTTTGAAGTTTCTATAGTGAATGATGATACTGCTGAAGATGGAACTGCTTCGGGAACAACAGCGTTTATGCCCTCAAGGATTTTACAGATAGAGCAAGGCTTTCAAATCTTTGATTATGGTACGCATTTGAAAACAGCAGCTGGGAAATATTATGGAAGTTATACTACAGGCCGTTTGCTAAATACCGTGCGGGAGATGGTTAAACTACTGAGTGAGCGCGGCGCTAAAAAGCTTAAGTTTGTTGGCTTGGAAGCAGCAAAACGATTTGCTTGTCTCGAATGTGAAAAGTATAAAATAAAAGTAGCTAACTTTACACCGGATAGTAAAACCCAACGCTTACGGAATCGTTTACCGCGCTTAGACAGCTTACGTAATAACGTTTACACAGTAAGTAAATAAATTTGTAATTTTTTTATTTAAGGATAGATTCTGTATATCTACCCTTTTTAAGAAAAACTACGGTCTGGGTCGAGAATGTGGTATTTCTTCTTCTTCCTCTGAATTGTAACCAGATTCTGTTGGAGCCAATCCAGATTTTTTTGTTTGTATCGAGTGGTGATACGTTAACAATTCTTGCTTATTTTCATCAATAATTGATTGTAGTTCCTTTATTTGTTCCGGATTTAGAGGGCCTCTTTTTCTAATAACCTTATCGTTTCCATTAGGGCTTGGATTAGTTATCTGCAAAGTTATTTTGCTAGGATCTAAATCGAAAAGATGATTTTCTTTGATGACATCTTTTATGGCTTGGAAGGCTCTTTTTTCATCATTTCTCCATGAAGTAACGAAGAAAATAAATATATATACAAGTGCTAAGCCAGGATGTTGATGTTGAAAACCAATATCAGCCATTTTTTTAAAAAGAGTAAATCGATCAGGGGCGGTTATGATGATATCAATATTTTCTTTTCCAGTCGCTATATCATGCTGTATTTGTTCAGCAAGATTCTTTTTATCAACTTTAAGACCTACTGTTGGCTCAGGTTTAGGCTTAAGTAGAAGTTCATCAAGAGTCGGATCTCTGGTAATGGAATGACTTACACCTTTGCCTGCTTTAGTTTGAGCTTCTGCAAGCTCTTCATGAAGCTGATATTTAGTAAAAACACCGGGTAATTGTTTAAATTTTCCTAAATGATTATTTAATTCAGTATGATTTTTATTGAGGTAGTCAGCATAAGCAGTCTTTAATTTAGTTTTATCTTCCGAAGTGAAACCATATCCTTGGCCGCTTAATTTTTGCATGAAATCCTTTAAAAGTTGTTCTTTTGTTTTAGTTAATTTTTTTTGTAGTTCATCTTGAGCTTTTTTTATGCTTGAATCCAAATCGAGGCTTGCCAAAAAATTTTTTGTTAAAAACTCTTGGGTTTCTTGGTAATCCTTTTGAAACTTTTCACTGATAATTATGGGTTCTGAATTTAGAATATTTTGATCAAGGGGGAAAATGCTTTTTCCCGAATCTGATAATTGTTCTTGAAACTTGGTTCCAAAGACTCCTAAAAACTCAGCTTCAGTAAATTGAGGTAAATCTTTTTCAAGCTTATCATTAATAAGCGTAAAAGCAGTCATTAACTTATCGTAAATATCAGCTATGTTTTTATTTGGCATAATGTCATCCTCTCGAACGTATTATTTGATGTCTCATTGTATCATCATCTTTAAGTTTCGACGCTATATCTTCTAGTTCATTGGCACGAAGACTTAATTGAGCTTTAATTTCTTCTTTAACGGCTGCAATTTTAGCTTTATCCAGGTCCGGTGGATTTTTGATATTACAATTTATTTTAGGCCTTTTTTGAAGCTCATTATCTTCAAGACGCAATTCATTGTAGGCTTTAGCAAAAAGATAAAGCTGCTCCTTGATATTTTGTGAACAATTACCAAAGTTAAGCGTGCAGGTTTTAGCATTTTTAAAGCTATTAACTGAATAGATCATCTGTGCGAAGCTTACTTCCTGTAGGTAGCTTTTTTCGCGTCTAAAAAACTTCTTTTGGGTTTTAAAGCTTAAGCATTTTTCATTATTTAGTGTGGCAGACCATTTACACTCGCCATCGTCGGATAATTTTTGAGCAAATGTAACAGTTTTACCTACTTTAAGCGCTTTTTGTTTATAAAAATTATCCACGTGTACATGAAATTTTTCTGTATCTGATGAATCGAGCTGGGAATTAGAGATGAGTCGACATTTAAGTGGCAGATAGACCCCTTTGGGGAAAGCTTTCACACTTTCATCAGCATCATTTTCTTTAAGACCCAGCATATCTTCGAGCTTGTTAACTCTATCTTCTATTTCCTGATTAAATTCACTTGAAGCTTTTAATTTTTGGGTTAGAGCATACAACTGTTGAATTTCTGTATGCCATTGTTTTCTTTTATTAAGTGTCACTTGAAGGTCATGAAACTTATATAAGATTACCAAAGAATTACGCACTATTGTTTGGACATCTATATCAGATTCGAAAGGATTAGTAGAGTCGGAAATTATATCGGCGGCAATTTCCTGTGCTATTTTATTATTGTTTAATAAGTTCCATTTATTAATATCATTTTCTAAGTGGTGATTGATTTTAGCTAATATTGTTCGTATTTGAGTAGCACTAAGGATTGGAGCGTTAAGAGGCAAAGAATTGTTTAGATTAGCCTGAAAAGTACCATCCTTAGTAATTAAATTTGGATACTCGGATAGTTTTGGTTCAATCTCTGCAAATGTCTTAGACAGCCTTACTGTGGCGTCTAATTTTAAATCATGTAATTTTTTTAATTCTTTTTTTAGCTCATCAGCAGATTTATGTGTAATCGCCAAAGTTTCTAAAGGCGACAGCATAAATAATTTCTGAAATTTTTTATTCAGATCTTTTTGTTGTTTTCTATCTAATTTTAAACCACTGGATTTTTTCGTTACTAGCTGAAGCTTTTTTTCTAACCATTTTTCAGCATTTAAATCCATTATCTCATTAGCTTCAGGGGCTAATGCAAGATCATGCAAAGCTTTATTTCGTAGTATTAAGCGTAATTGTTTGAAAGTATCCTCATTGAGTTGATTTTCATAATTGGGTGGTAAATTAGGATGTTCTACTCGTAAACCTGCCACAAACACTTCTATTGTATCGGTATATTGCAGTTCTGAAGGAAGTTTTGTTATTTCCTCATCCGACAAAGCCTTACCATGGTTAATTTTTTCTAGAATCGGATCGAGATGAAGACTAGGGAAGTAATGATCAAAATTATGGTTAACTTGTTCCTTAAGCTGATCGTGTAATTTTTGTGTGCTTGCCACTAAAAGATTCAAGCCAGGAGTAGGATTCTTGATTAATTCTTTTAATGTGTTTTGCAAATGGCTTGTTTCAAACAGCTTCGTGACTAATTCTGTAGCAGCCTTTTGAATAATTGCCGTATGTTCAGTCATTTGTAAACCATTATCGGTGGCTTGTTTTTCTAAACTATTTTTAGCGAGTTCGAGAAAATGTTCCTTTTGCTTAGTTTGTAGATTTTCAATACACAGTTTAATAAGAAGATGGTTAGCTTTATCGTAGATATAATCGTGATATTTTTGATCATTTTTATTGGGTTGTTTTATCGTTAAATTATTAAAAATTAAACTGGCTGAGTGTTTTACTTCTTCTAGATAGGTTAACTGACCTAATCCTTTAGTTTGGATCTTTTCGTAGACACAAGACTGTAATGACGCATTATTAAGCAAAGCAGATACTAAGCCTTTTATTTCATTTTCAGAAATTTCCTGAAGCTTTTCTTGAAACTCAGGTAATACATCGATAAATTCGCCATTGAATGAAGTATGAGCAGCATGTGATGCGATGCGGAGAAATTCTTTAGTGAAAGCCTCGATGATTTCAGGGTGATTTTCTTGTTTAAAGGCATCTTTTACGCTTTGTTTAATTTTTTCTAACGCATGACTTTCAGTATCTTGTTGCTCTGAAGTAGGTATAGTAGGAGTAGCATTTACTGGTTGTGTTGAAGTTGGACTTTCTAATTCACCTTCTTCATCATTATCACTAAATTGCATTGGATCTTTGTCGCCATCACCAACTGGAAAAAAATTAAGATCTTCACTCGAAGTATGAGAACTAGACTTTCCAGAAAAATTTCCTGAGCTAGTAGAATCAGTTTTGCTTAATTTAGTTTTAGGCTTGATTAATTCTGCATTTAAAATTGAACCAGAACCTAAGTCTATTAAATCAACTTCAGTGTCTGATGGCATCCCCCCTCCTTGTGTCGTTATATTGTCTGCGCGTAATTTCTGTAATTGTTGTTCCAAATCTTGTCTAATAGTTCCAAACTTTTTTATTTTTTGATTTAAGACTTCTGTTTCTTGTTGGCTAATGGCAAGTTCATTTTTAATTTCTTTAATTTTATTCGTAAGAGCATCAATTTGAAACGTTTTTTCTTGTGAAAGCTCTATAAGCGTATCATATTTTTTTTGTAGATCGCTATCATTTTTTTTAAAATCTTCTATATCTTTTTTTAATTTATTTCTTTCATTATAGAGTTCATCTGAAGAGTCTTGTGATTGTGTTAATGCTTTTTTAGCTTGATCGAGATCGACTTTGATTTTTGATAAATTTTCTTTAGTTGTAAGTAATTCTTTTTTAAGATCATCGAAGTTTTTATGTGAGAAAGATAAATTATGTTCATTTTGCTTTAATTCATCCTTAAGTTGTTCAATATTTTTACTTTTTCCTTTTTGTTCATCGAGTAGGCTATTTAATTCTTCTTGCTTGTTGCTTAATTCTTTCGTGAGATTAGTTTGTAATCTTTCAAACTCTGAAGTTTGTGATTGTATCTGTTCTTCAAATTTTTGAATCAGCGCCTCTTTTTCATTAATACGTTGAGCTAGTTTTGTTTCAGTTTCTTCAGATGATTTTTTTAGATTTGCTATTTCAGAGTCCGATGCGTTTAACTTTTCCTGGGTCTGAGTTAAACGTGAAGCTAAGTGACCGGTTTCTTCTTGTTTTTTTGTTTTTAAATTTTCTACTTCAGCCTCTTTCACTAATAATTGGTTTTGCAATTGTTCCAATTCATCGGTTTTTTGGGCAAGCTCTGTTTGAGCATTTTTTAATAAAATTTGCGTAGCAGCTAAAGATTGGTAATCAAATGTCTCATCTTCATTTTCAGAATCATCAGCATTATCGTCCATAAGAGATTCTCGCTGAAAATCAGCATCCTCGAAATCAAAATTTAGAGAGCGATTTGTTAGAGAATGTTGATCATATTTATCCAGTTGCGCCTTCATAAGCTCAGTTTCTAAAGCCCAAATTTTTTCTTCAAGTATTTGTTTTTCATGAGTTAATCTTTTGATATTTTCGCTTTCAAGTGTTTCGCTATTAAATTCAAGATCGCTAATTTGATTTTTTAGATGATTATTTTCAACTTCTAAGTCTTCATTTTTATCAATTTTTCCTTTAAGAGTATGTAATTTTTTTAAAATTTGATTGAGTTCTTCTGAAAGATAATCCAATTGAGCAAAAGAAGAGACGTGATTAACGTCGGTGGGGTATAAAATTTTATCTATTTCAGAAATGAATAGATCATATTCTTTTTCTAAGTTTTCCTTTTCTGCTTTGGTAGTTTCTAATTGTGCATGAAAATTTTGGTTGGTTGAAGCTAAGTTGCTTTGAGTAGAAGATAGAGTATTTGTTAATGCTGAAATTTCCTTTTCAGCTTTTAATAAAGAAGCTTTTTCCTTTTTCAAGTTCATTTTAAAAGATTCTAAGTTTCTCTTAAGTTCTTGGTTCTCTTTTTCAGAAGAGGTATTTTTTTCCAGAAGGCTATTTAGTTTTTCTCCTAAATCTTCAGTAGTTGATGAAAGTTGAGCTTGTAAAGCCTTATACCTAGCTAAAGAATCAGCTAATTCGGTTTTATATTTTTGCTCTAAAGTATTCTTTTGGTTGCTTAAATATTCAGATTGCTCTGTTAGAGTTTGAAGCTGTAATTTGCTCTGGTTTAATTCTTGCTCTTTTAACTCTAAATTCGTTTTTAAACCATTCATCTCATGTTTATATTGAGTAACGATTTTTTTTGAGACATCTAATTCATTCTTTAAATGTTCTAAAGAGAACTCTTTTTCTTTGATATTAGATTCAAGCAACGAAATTTTAAGATTATTAGTATGTGCATTAGAAGTCAGTTCAGCTTTATCTAGATTAAATTGCTCTTTTAACTGATTTAGTTGTTTACTTAATTTAGCTATCTCATCTTCTTTTAGTTTAATTAAACCATCAGTATATTGATTTTCTTGCAATGTATCCTTTAATCGTTGAATTTGAGATTCTATTTTGCCTTTTTCATTATTAAGAACATTCAATTCACTTTCCTTTTTAGTTAATGCTTGGCTTTTTTCATCTAATTTCTTTGATGCATTAGCTAAATCGTCAGATAGTTTCTTAATTTCATGTGATTTTTTTTCTAAAGCAGACTTATTTTTTTTGATTAATTCATTTTCTATTTGATTAAATTGATCTTCGCGCTGCTTTAGTTGGGTTGAATTTTCAGTAACTTGTTTTTCCTTTGCTTCTAATTCAGCTTTTAAACTAGCTAGTTCATAACTTAAATTTGAAATAGTCTGTTGTTGTTTTACATTGAGTTCTTTATTGCTATCAATTCCTGCAGTCAATTGTTCGTTTTTTTCATTTATCTGGGACAATTGATGATTTAATTCAGTAATTTTAGCAGCACTTTGAGTTTTTAAGGAATGAAGTTCTATAGTTAAATTTTCTACTTCATTGCCCCTATCAATGAGTGGATTTTCCTTATTCGAGTAGGCGGTATCGATGGATTGGGTTTCTAAAAAACTTATTTTTTCTTTGAGTTCAGCTATTTCCTTTATTAATTGTTGATTTTCTTTAAATAGCTTAAGTGATTCTTCTGAGGTTTGAGGAGAGTTTTGGTCTGTAGAGGAGGTTGAAGATACATCGTTTTTTCGTTTGTTTTTTTCGAATTTGGTTTGTAACGAAACTTTAAATTTTGACCACTCAGAAATTTTTTCTAAATCAGAAAGTATAATGTTCTCTGTAGATAAATTAAGTTTATCCTTAAGAAAGTCAAGACAAATTATTAAATTGTTTTCATGTTCTTTCTCGGGTTTAAAAATTTCTTCTTTTAAGGAAAAAAATCTAACTAAACTAATAATATTTGGATTAGTTAATTTATATAATTCAGTAATATCTTTTATGTTCTTATTATTTTTTTTAATATTTGCTTTTAATACTTCTTCGTCTGCGTGAGTAAGTGCTTTTTTTGCTTGAACATAGGCTGCTTTTCGTTTTTCATCGGTTTTGATAGTTTGGGTTTGTCTAACAAAGCCGCTTAACTCTTCTTGCGCCTTTTTTAGAGAACCAAGAATTTCAGCTTTATTTGTTAAATCTTTTTGTCCAATTTCTTTTATTTTTTTTTGAATGGTATTTTTTATTCCTTCGAGCTCGGAATTATCTGGATTCTGTGAAAAAGAAATGACCAGTTCAAGGGACTTTTTTAACTGATTAAAAATAGGATTATCATTTAAGTTTTCGTCATCTGTGCTAATTTTTAACAAATTTTTTAAAGAAAAGGATTTATTTCTTTTATAAAAATTTTCTATTTGTTCAATCTGTAGAGTTGTTGTTTTATTAACATGAAGACTGTTTAAGACTTGAATGATAGATGGCATTTTTTATTCCTTGTATTGAATTATTATTGTTATTTTTAACAAAGGTTTTTTACTTATTTAATTCTACGCGCTGAACCTTAAGAAACTCTTAAGGTTTTCTTAATGAAAGATGATGAATGGATTAAAAAAGGATAAAATCTATCTAGATTGAACGAATTTAGTTTTAGAAAGATGGATTAAATTGGAAAGATTTCACTATTTATTTTTTTGGTAAATTATAAAATTCGGCAATGATTTTCCAGGCTTGTTCGGCAGTCTCAACAAATCGAAAAAATTTTAAATCTTTGGCGTCTATCATGCCTTCGCTGACTAAAAAGTCAAAATCAATTAATTTGGACCAATATTTTTTTCCAAATAAGAGTAGGGGGATAGGTTTTATTTTTTTGGTTTGTAGGAGTGTTAAGGTTTCAAACAGTTCATCTAAAGTCCCATAGCCGCCAGGAAAACAGACTAAGGCTCTGGCACGGATTAGAAAATGCATTTTGCGTATTGCAAAATAATGAAATTGAAAGCAAAGTTCCGGTGAAATAAACGGATTAGGACTTTGTTCGTGTGGCAGCACAATATTGAGACCGATACTTTTGGCTTTGACATCCTGCGCGCCACGATTAGCCGCTTCCATAATCCCTGGCCCACCGCCAGTGACGATGACGAAATGGCGACGTCGATTTTTTTGACACCTTTCTGAGACTATTTGACTAAAACGTAGCGATTCTTCGTAATATTTGCCTTTTTCCAGTTGATTTTTAAGTCGCTTTTCCTCTTTTTTTGCTGCAGTGCTATTCGGGCTCTGCTTTAATTTCTGTTGCACTTGCTTGAGTTGTTGCTTAGTCAGTTCCGGATCGATAATGCGAGCGCTGCCAAATACCACAATAGTGGATTCGATTTTTAGCTTTTGCTGGGAAAGTTCTGGTTTCAATAATTCCAATTGTAAACGCACTGAACGTAAGGATTTATGCAGCAAAAAATCATGATCCAAAAATGCGAGTTCAAACGCTGGCCAGGCAACTTTTTGCCGATTACGTATCTTAACTTCATTTTTGGCGGATGAAAAAGGCTTGGAATCTGCAATATCCATTCATTAACCTTATAAGAGTAAATTATAAGTATATCAGCGCTATTCCAGTGTGCCTAATATAAATAAAAGTGATAGTAATACTGTGGAAGAGAGATTAATGTTATTTTTGATGTAAAATTGAAAAAAAGTCTATCCATGATGGCATTGATGAATTTCGATACTCTACATTGGACTAAAAAATGACAGAGGTAGATATTGAGTGTTTTTGCTCTTTACCCTTATTAATTAGTTTAACCCGTTTTAGGCATTAATCTGTTGATAAAGCTGGATGAGTGATTGTGTAGAGGAATCAAAGTTGAATTCCGCTGGTTTGTAAGGGCTATTTAAACTTTGGAGGATCTTTTTATTTAATTGTTTACCATATTCAACCCCCCATTGATCAAAGGGATTAATCTGCCAGATGACACTTTGTACAAAAACTTTATGCTCATATAATGCAATCAACTGACCTAAACTAAAGGGATTAAGTGTATTCAATGCGAGCATATTATTGGCATGGTTCCCTTGCAGATTTTTGTAGCTTATATCGCTATGGTAACCTTCCATAAATGCCTTACTTTGACTTAGAGCACTAGCAATAATTTGTTGATGATACTGAATATTACATAGTGGATCACGCAAGATACAAATAAAATCAGCTGAAAAATGCGCAGTCCCTTGATGAAACAATTGATTAAAAGCATGTTGTGCATTCAAACCTATGTCACCAAAAATAATGGGACAAGTGGCATAATTTACCGGTTTATTGTCGGTGCGCATTGATTTACCATTACTTTCCATTTCTAATTGTTGTAAATAAGCAGGAAGATATTTTAAGCCTGAATCGTAAGGTAATATTGCATGAGCAGAACATTGAAAAAAATTGATTTGCCATATTCCTAATAGACCTAACAGCACAGGCATATTAGAAAGCCACGGTTGATGAAAAAAATGCTGATCCATGGCATGAGCACCACGGAGTAACTCAAGAAAATTCGTCATGCCGATAGCTAAAGCGATCGGTAATCCAACTGCTGACCATAATGAATAACGACCGCCGACCCAAGCCCAAAGTGGAAAAATGCATTCCGGATCAATACCAAAAGTGATAGCTTTTTCGACTTCGCTAGTGACGGCTAAAAAATGCCGTTTGATGGGAGCGGAATCAAATTTTTCTTGAAATATTTTTAACAATATAGAAGCATTTAAAAGAGTTTCACAGGTCGTAAAGGATTTACTGGTAATAATGAAGAGACTGGTTTCTAAGTTTATTTTTTCTAATAAACTTTGTAATGTTTTCTCATCGAGCTGGGAGATAAAATGAAAATGTAGCGAATTTTCTCGCAAGGGTTTTAATGCTCGGACAGCCATTAAAGGTCCTAAATCGGAGCCACCAATCCCAACGTTGATAATATCGGTTATTTTTTTTCCGCTAAAACTACGCCATTGATTCTTATGTATTTGCTCTACAAAATGGTGCATTTTATTCAAACAAGCATGAATCTTAACTAAGACATCTTCACCCTTTACGATCAGTCCGCTTTTTCTTGGATCGCGTAATGCAGTATGGAGCGCGGGTAGTTGTTGAGTTGTATTTACACTGGCGCCTGAAAATAAGTCATCGATATGCTGTTTCAGATGAGCATTATCGGCTAACTTAGCTAATAAATTTAGTGTTTTTTCAACTATCGGATTTTTTGAATAATCAAAATATATGTCTTTTTCGGTTAAGCTAAATTTTTTAGCGCGCTGTGGATCACTAGAAAATAATTCAACGATCGGTATGTTTTTAATTTGCAAAAAATGCTGTTTTAAATCCTTCCAGCTAACCGACTGAGTAAGGTCGGTCGTGATTCCATTCATATTGTTCTTCCTCGTTTTTTTTGACGTTTAGCTCCTCGCGCCGTTTGTGTGATAGCTTGTATTAATTGTTTTCTAGTTTCAATGTCTGCTTCTAAAAAGTGTGTCCACCAGCTTGCAATGTTGGGATCGACTTCTTTAATTTCAGCACGTAATAATAAAAAATCATAAGCGGCACGTAAGCGTGGATGATTCATTAAACGATGCAGCATATGAGGGCGCCGTTGTAGTAAGCGATGTTGTAAATCCCAAATTTCACGAATTGAGGTACTATAACGGCGAGGGATAGTAATTAGTTTCTGTTGTTTACTTAGTGTATCACTCACCGCATGTTGATAGGCAACAAATGTGGGTGTGTGTTGGGCAATAAGTTGTTGAGCTTTGTTTTGTACATTAGGCCATAAAAACACAGCAAACAAAAATGCCGGCGAAACGGTTTTTCCATGTTGGGTACGTTGGTCTGTATTTTCACAAGCGAGTTCTAAAAGTTTGTGGTGGGTATTATCCGTTGGGTGGTGCTTAATTTGTGGAAATAGTTCTTTAAGCAAATGATATTGATGTAATAGTCGATAGGTTTTTAAAGCTTGGCCATGATGAAAAAGTTTAAGTACTTCTTCAAACAAGCGGGCGGGCGGTACATGACGCAACAAAGGCGCAAGTTCCGCTATGGGTTCTGCTGTAGCGGGATCTAATTGGAAACCTAATTTTCCAGCAAAGCGTATAGCACGGAGGAGTCGAACGGGGTCTTCTTGATAACGCGTTCGCGGCTCACCAATAATTCGCACAATTTTATTTTGTATATCAGCGAGTCCGCCACAATAATCGACTAAAGAAAAATCAGCGATGTTATAATAGAGGGCATTCATCGTAAAATCTCGTCGCCAAACGTCTTCTTCGATCGTTCCGTAGACATTATCGCGCAATAACATGCCATGAGTGGCAATCTTACGATGTCTAAAGGATTTTTTCCTGCTTTGCGCCCGAAAGGTGCTGACTTCAATAATTTCCCGACCAAAGCGTATGTGCGCGAGACGAAAGCGCCTGCCGATTAACAAACAATTCTGAAAAAGTTTTTTAATGTTTTCGGGACTGGCATTGGTGGCAATGTCAAAGTCTTTAGGTGTTTGCTTGAGCAAAATATCACGTAAACATCCACCTACTAAATAAGCGCTATATTTGTGCTGATTTAGCCGATATAAAACCTTGAGGGCATTATGACTGATATTCTTACGGGAAATAGTATGTTCAGCTCTAGGGATAATTTTGGCTTGCGGGTCTACTATTTTTTTGGTGAATAGTCGATGAAACAACTGCTTAATAATGATGATCTTCCTCTATTATGTAATTCATTAAAGATTAATATGTAGTTTATGCAAGGGTTTGGGATAGCCAATTTCTGTTCAAAGGATTATGACACCACCCTAGCCGCTTCTAGCATGAATGTTACCAAAATTCTCTTATAGGCGTTTAAATTGCTTATGCTAGCATAACGCAGCTTTTTGTACCTCAAGTAAAACTGATAATCAGTTATCTGGAAATCTTGCCAAAGAATGGATAAAGATTTTTGAGTGGGTGAACAGGCTAAGTTGAAGATTTGTAAATCAACAAAATCAACAAATCTTCTTTGCGAAGGAGGGTGTCTTTACTTGGATTAATTTTTCTGACGCCTTTACGTTCCATACCTAATACTATTCCATCGATATGGTTTTTTTCCATGGCTTCTTCAATGCTAAGTCCAACAAAAGGGTGGCTTTTATCGAGCAAAAAGGTTTTTAGTTCAAGATGATTGTATAATTCCAGTTCTTCTTGGTAAGTATTAACCTGTAACAATTGACTAAATGTGTCGATTTGTTCATCGCTACCTAAAATAAACAGCTTATCATAAAGCCTAATTTTTTCATGATGCGGCGGAGTTAGAATGATTTTAGGGCCACGATAAAGGGCGACAACATGGATGCCAAATTGTTGGGCAAGATTCAATTCTTGTAAGGTTTTGTTGATAAAGTAATAATTATTCTGGATGTCAGTCCCTTTCAAATTAATGCCCCAGGCAGTTAATTCGTCCTTGGAGGTTTCCTGTAGAGTAGGTGTTTTAATATTAGCTAAAAATCTTTTTTCCAACCAAGGATAAAATTTTTGTAGTGGTTTATGTAATAAACTAAATAAGGTAAGCGAAATAATGAGTAACAGTAAAATAATAGACCAAGTATGGAAATAAGTAATGGCTAAGGTAATGATGACGGTTAAAGTAAAAATCCATCCGATAGCGATAATAGGTCTAATCGCAGCATGGCGTCGATGTGGGAAGGCACGATGAGCAAAAATCATACCCCAAATAAAGGGCGAAGCTAATAATAAAGCGATTAAACAACTTAAGGTATTTACCCAATAGGTTGAGTCGATCCATACGCTAATTTTTGGAAATATCCATTTTTCACTCAAACTAAAAATAATGGCGACCATGACACTATTGATTAATAATCGAGTAATATATTGGCTATACATCACCCGTTTTTTCTTCAATCTCAGATAACGATGGATAAGTATCGTGTAATGGCTTAAAAGGTGTCTGGCGCGGTTAGGTAATTTTTTTTCCAAAAGTTTACTCAATGCCGCTGAGGACATGATGAGATAGGGTGTAGTAAAAGTAGTGACGGCCGATACGGCAATGATAATAGGGAATAATGCGGGTCGTGTAACTTGTAATGTCAGTCCTAATCCAGCAATAATAAATGAAAACTCACCAATTTGCGCCATGCTGAAACCTGCGCGTACCGAAGTGCTTAAACTTTGTCCTGCAGCTAAGGCCCCAGTTCCGGTAGCAAAAATTTTTGCGATGATAGTGATGAGAGAAATGAGTAGCACTATCCAAATATTTTCCACGATCAAACTTGGATCAATGAGCATTCCGACTGAAATAAAAAACACTGCTGCAAAAATATCGCGGATAGGACGCATATATTGTTCAATGAACTGAATTAAATCGGTTTCCGCTAAGATTGAGCCCATAATAAAGGCGCCTAATGCTGTGGAATAACCAAAGTAGGCGGCAATACAGACCAGTATTAAACACAATGCCACTGAAACAATCGTTAAGGTTTCCTGATTCGCGACATCGACTAATTTCCGAATCAAAGTAGGAATTAAAAAGTAGCCGATCAAAAACCAACTGCCGACAACGATAAAAAGTTTGATAGCCGAGTCTGCAAGTGTTGCAGAAATAACGGCATGGGTGCCGACTACAATAGAGAGACCAGCGAGTAATAAAATGGCGAGCAAATCTTCAACAATGAGTACTCCAAATACCAGCTCGGCAAAATGTTTGTTTTTTAAACCCAATTCCTCCATTGCTTTAATGATAATTGTGGTGGATGAGATGGAAAGTGCTGCGCCTAAAAAAATACAATCATAGGTAGACCAGCCCAAAATTTTTCCTAGTATGAAACCAATCAATAAAACGACTATGACTTCGAATGCTCCCGTCACAATAGCTGGTGTGCCTACGCGTTTTAGCTTATGAAAACTAAAATCTAAGCCGAGTGAGAACATCAAAAAGATAACGCCAAGTTCGGAAAGTGTATGTAAGCTGGGTACGTCGGTAACCAGGTCGTAAGGAGGAACATGCGGACCTACAATAATTCCGGATAAAAGATAGCCTAATACCACGGGTTGTCTTATTTTTTGAAATAAAAGGGTGACTAAGCTAGCGACGCCGAGTATGACAGCAAGATCTTTAATGAGTGGAGCAAGGGGTTGCATAGATCTATTGTTAGTCGGCTTTTTGGATATATCAAGTTTACATTGATAAAATAAATTAAATTCTTCCACTTTACCTTACAAAATTTGCATTGATAAAAATAATAAGTTGGGTTATAAATTTTCAAGATAATGGTAATTTTAAGTAAAAGGTTCCAAAGATTTTGCTTAATATTTATGTTTTATATTTAAGAACTCGCATCATAAAATATAAAAAAGAGAGGTTTAAAATAATATGACCTTATCATTATCTTTGATTGGTTATGCATCTGGCATCGCTGCGAATGATGAAGGCTGTGGTGAAGGTCCTCTATATCTACAAAAACATGGCTTAGAGCAACAACTTTCTATGCAACACTTAGCTGCCCATTGGCAGGCTATGCTAATTCCACGTCTTGGTACTAAAAACGATAGGTTGCAGCGAGTGGTAGAGTTGAATAAGCAATTAGCGGCACTCACTTTTGATTTAACTCAGCCGAATAAACGTTTTTCTATCTTGGGGGGTGATCATTCCTGTGCTATAGGCACTTGGAGTGGTGTCGCCGCTGCGCTAGCACAACAAAACGGTGAATTGGGATTAATTTGGATCGATGCACATATGGATAGTCACACCTTTGAGACGACACATACCAGTAATATTCATGGTATGCCGCTAGCAGTTCTTTTAGGTTATGGAGATACAGCATTAACACATCTCAGAATGCCGAGCCCTAAAATAAACCCGAAACGCTTAGTTTTAATTGGCACTCGTAGTTTTGAGGCGGAAGAGGAAATGTTATTACAGCGTTTAGGTGTTCGTATTTACAATATGGAAGCCGTTGCGAAACGAGGCTTTGAGTCTGTACTTTCTGATGCGATCGTCTATGTTAAAGAAAATAGTTTAGGGTTTGGTGTTAGTTTGGATTTAGATAGTATTGATCCTTTTGATGCACCGGGTGTGGGTGTGCCAGAAGATAATGGTATTTCAGGAAAAGATTTATGCCAGGGATTGAAGCAATTACATCAAGCATCACAACTTATTGGAGTTGAAGTGGTTGAATACAACCCTTATCATGATAAAGGTTGCAAAACCAAAAGGTTAATTCAAGAAATATTGCTGAGCATTTTTGGAGTTTAAACAAAATGAATAAGCAAAGCGTTATTGTTGATCAACAGTCAAGCCTTTCTAATGATTGTAAATTATTGAATAATTCAATCGAGCTTGAGCAACGTTATGGTGCAATTAATTACGATCCTTTGCCGATGGTGCTTAGTCACGGATTAGGTGCTGAACTTTGGGATACTTCAGGTAAGCGTTACATCGACATGATGAGTGCTTATTCTGCCGTGAGTCATGGGCATAGTCATCCGCGTTTAGTGAATGCTTTAATGCAGCAAGCCCCACGCTTAGCAATTTGTTCTCGTGCTTTTTATAGTGATAGGTTAGGGGTTTTTTTAAAACGCGCTTGTGACTTAACGCAAATGGATAAAGCTTTACCGATGAATACGGGTGTTGAAGCGGTTGAAACAGCGATTAAGGCGGCTAGAAAATGGGCTTATACCGTAAAAAAAGTGGTAGATGATCAAGCCGAAATCATAGTTTGTCGAGGGAATTTTCATGGACGAACGACTACCGTGGTGGGTATGTCATCAAAACCCCAATACCAATTTGGTTTTGGTCCATTTGCCCCAGGATTTAAAACAATAGAATATGGCGATGCAAATGCATTATCGGCTGCGATTACTTCCAATACGGCCGCTTTTTTAGTTGAACCTATCCAAGGTGAGCGGGGTATTGTTGTTCCGCCTAAAGGATATTTGCAAGCGGTTGAAAAAATTTGCCGAGAAAATAATGTTTTACTGATTCTGGATGAAATACAAACCGGTTTAGGTAGGACCGGAAAATTTTTGGCTTGTGAACATGAAAATGTTAAACCTGATGCGTTAATTTTAGGTAAAGCATTAGGTGGTGGTTTATTGCCTGTTTCATTGTTTTTAAGTCGCCGAGATGTTATGAATGTTTTTACGCCGGGAGATCATGGTAGTACGTTCGGTGGTAATGCTTTAGCAGCGACAGTCGCTTTAGAAGCTCTAAATGTGTTATTTGATGAAAATCTAATTCAGCGTTCAGCAGAGTTTGGTGATTATTTATATCGAGGTTTATCAGAAATTTCATCTCCTTTAATCAAAGAAGTTCGCGGTAAAGGTTTATTTATCGGTGTAGAGCTTGATTTACGCTATGCTAAAGGCCGTGATGTTGTTTTACAATTATTGGCACAGGGTTTACTAAGTTACGAAACACATGATACGGTTATTCGTTTAGCACCCCCTTTAGTTATCAGTAAAGAGCAATTGGATGAAGCATTAACTATATTAAAGAAGGTATTGTTAACCAATTCTGCTTAGGTAGGTACCCAGGCCCGTTAAAAACATTTGTACGGCAATTGTGGTTAAAATCATCCCCATCAAACGTTCTAATGCAGCAATGACTTTGACGCCTAATAATTTTTGTAATGGAACGGCAATTAAAAGTAATAGTGTTGCTACCAATGATGCAGCGACTAAGGCAGTAAACCATTTACCCATTTGCTGCGGTGCTTGACTAGCAAATAGTATGACTGTGGTCATGGAGGAGGGCCCCGCGAGCAATGGAATGGCCATTGGGACAATAAAAGGTTCTCCTTGCGTTGGTTCCACTATTTTTTGACCCATTGGAAACAACATTTTAATCGCAATAAGAAATAAAATAATTCCGCCGGCAATTCCTAACGCTTCTTCACTAATATGTAAGCTCGTTAAGATAGGTTTTCCACAAAATAAAAATAGCGTCAAGATAGCAAAGGCAATTAAGCTTTCACGCAAAATAATTTTAGTGCGTCGTTTTGGATCCACTTGTTTAAGTAAAGATAAAAAAACCGGAATATTTCCGAGTGGATCCATGACTAAAAAAAGTGTCACAGCTGCGGAATAAATGTTCATTTGAAAATGCATAATAAAAACACAAAAAAACTTTTATGTATTGTAATGAGAATAGTGGTTGACATCCAGCCTTGACTTTCGCAAAATAGCCCATCAATTTTGAGGAGGGGTTCCCGAGCGGCCAAAGGGAGCAGACTGTAAATCTGCCGGCTCAGCCTTCGAAGGTTCGAATCCTTCCCCCTCCACCAGTTATTTTTTAGGGATAACTTGCGGGTGTAGTTCAACGGTTAGAATTCCAGCCTTCCAAGCTGGCTATGTGGGTTCGATTCCCATCACCCGCTCCAAAAAAGCGATGCAGGGCGTGAGTGGCAGCACGGCAATAATTCAAATGTAATGAATAGTGACTCACAGCAATGAGATTTTTGATTTTTTGGTAAGGCGTCGTGAAAAAGAGTAACCGGAATGTATATACATGAGGATTATGAATTGAGCGACAACGCAGGCAAAAATCTGAATGCGAAGAGTCTGGTGCATAGCAGGCCCACATGGCTCAGTGGTAGAGCACTTCCTTGGTAAGGAAGAGGTCACCGGTTCGATCCCGGTTGTGGGCTCCAAAAGGTGAAGATGATATAAATATAAGTAAAGGATTAGGCCAGTAGCTCAATTGGCAGAGCGGCGGTCTCCAAAACCGCAGGTTGGGGGTTCGATTCCCTCCTGGCCTGCCAAATAAATCGGGTTAGGCAAGCTTGAAAATGACTGAGTATTCGATATCAAATTCGGCTTGGTAAACCAAGCGACTGTCCTTGAAAAATATAGAATAGGTGAAATGAAGAACGCGAAGCTTGAAAACAAGGCAACGAGAAGAGACTCCATCCTTTGGATAATGATAGGAGTTATTTTACTATTGTCTATTTACGCTAATAATTATTTTTCTCATCAGGCCATTGCTATTCGCCTGATAGGCTGGATAATAGGCGCAATTGTGTTGGCGTCATTATTTTTTTATACAGTATTAGGGCGGCGTTTTTTGGCATTTGCACAAGCTTCACGCGCTGAACTACGCAAAGTAGTCTGGCCAACACGAGAAGAGACGGTGCGCACTACTTTAATCGTGATGGCAATGGTTGTTGTTGCGGGTTTATTTTTATGGGGTATAGATACACTCTTATTATGGGCAGTTGCTTTTTTAACAGCGTAAATGAAGAGGATAGTTAACATATGACAGAAAAAAAATCAGAACTTCATTCCGATGTTTCCGAGCAATCGTCGAACGATCCTGTTTCAGCGAGTGAAAAGTCATCTGTAACAGAAGAAAAAACTGCTCAGGCATCGATGCAATGGTATGTCGTACAGGTGCGCGCAGGTTATGAACGCAAGGTTTTAGATGCTTTAAATGAACGGATTAAACAACAAGGCCTAATACAAAAATTTGGCCAAATTATTGTGCCGACTGAAGAAGTCGTTGAAATTCATCAAGGTCGTAAGCGTAAAACCTCCCGAAAATTTTATCCGGGATATGTCTTAGTTGAAATGGATATGGATGAAGATAGTTGGTATCTCGTACAAAAGACGCCGGGTGTGATTAAATTTATCGGTGGAACGAGTGATAAGCCGGTGTCTCTAAGTAATAAAGAGGTTGATAAGATTTTACAGTGTATGCAGGAAGGTGTGGGTAAGCCCCGACCTAAAATCCTATTTGAGGTTGGAGAGGTGGTTCGTATTGTGGACGGACCTTTTGCTGAGTTCAATGGTGAAGTTGAAGATGTAAACTATGAAAAAAACCGCCTGCGTGTTTCGGTTATTATTTTTGGTCGTGCTACACCAGTTGAGTTAGAGTTTGGTCAAGTTAAAAAAGCTTGATGGAAGGACCCTTTAGTAAGAAAAGGGAGAGAAGGTACTCGTAGCAATTGAATTTTTGGCAAGTGAGATGTCATTTAGGAGTTTGTTTAAAAAATAAACAACTCTAGGAGAATGAGCAGCAACACAGACAAAAAATTCAAGTGTGAAGAGCATGAATAAACAATGGGGAGCTTAATCAGATTAAGCGTTAGACCCGGAGGTAAATATGGCAAAGAAAGTTCAAGCCTATGTGAGGCTACAAGTAAAAGCCGGCGAGGCTAATCCAGCGCCACCTATTGGCCCTGCTTTGGGGCAACAAGGGGTGAATATTATGGAATTCTGCAAGGCCTTTAATGCGCGAACTCAGAGTTCCGAAAAAGGTATGCCGATGCCAGTCGTAATTACGGTGTACTCTGATCGTAGTTTTACATTTATTATCAAAACCCCTCCTGCTTCTTATTTAATAATGAAGGCTGCGGGTATCAGTAAAGGCAGTAGTATTCCCAATAAAAACAAGGTGGGTAAAATTACTCGTAAACAGCTGGCTGAAATTGCAACGATTAAATTACCTGATTTAACCGCAAGTGATTTAGATGCCGCTATGCGCACGATAGCCGGAACAGCGCGTAATATGGGTATTGAGGTTGAAGGAGGACGTGAACATGGCTAAACTGAGTAAACGTTTTCGCCTAATTAAAGAAAAGCTGCTTCCTGGTAAGACCTATACGGTAGTAGAAGCGGTTAATCTGCTTAAGGAATTCCCAGTTAAATTCAATCAAAGTGTTGATGTCAGTATTAATCTAGGTGTGGATCCTCGTAAGTCGGATCAAACTGTGCGCGGTGCGGTGGTATTACCACATGGGATAGGTAAAACACTCCGAGTGGCTGTGTTTGCTCAGGCTGCCAATGCCGAGGCAGCAAAAGCTGCAGGCGCTGATATTGTGGGCTTTGAAGATTTAGCTGAAAGCATTAAAGCTGGTAATTTAGACTTTGATGTTCTTATCGCAACTCCTGATGCGATGCGCTTAGTAGGTCAACTTGGTCAGATATTAGGACCTAGAAATTTAATGCCTAACCCTAAGATTGGTACAGTGACAATGGATGTCAATGCAGCAGTAACTAACGCGAAATCGGGTCAAGTGCGTTATCGTGCCGATAAAGGCGGAATAATCCACTGTACGATTGGGAAGCTAAGCTTTGAGCCACAACAATTACTGCAAAATTTAGAGACATTAGTAGGAGCGGTTAAAAAAGCTAAGCCTGTTACTGCAAAAGGGGTTTATTTAAAGAAATTAAGTCTATCTAGTACGATGGGTCCTGGTTTATTAATTAACTTGGCATCATTAGAAGCAAGCTAAATGGTCATCTTTGTGTTATAGGCTTACAATTTTCAACTTTGTATTTCTGGCCTGTGCCGCGTCATTAATGGCAACAGGAAAAAATTCAAGTGTGAAGAGTATGCAAAATAACATAAAATAGCTTACATCTTGACTATTTAGCGTTTTTAGGATAGAAGAGCTACCCCCACTTGATATAAATAGTGGAATGAATTCGCAGTTAAAGGGCTTTCCCTCTAACTGTCGGAGACCGTAGGTGCACTAACATTATATAAAAAGATATATTTCCAATGTCTCTTTTTATAGGAGTGCTTAATTTTACCTACGCAGACGGTGAACCTTTATGGCCACCGAGCCTTTAGTCATCACTTGCGGGTGATGACTAAATAATACATGAGGAGAAAACCAACGTGACATTAAGACTTGAAGATAAACAGGCCATTGTTGCGGAAGTTGGAGAGGTTGCAAAAAATGCGTTATCAGCAGTAACGGCTGAATATCGTGGTTTAAGCGTGGAGGAAATGAGCCAATTGCGCTTACAAGCACGCAGCTCAGGAGTCTATTTACGTGTAGTGCGTAATACCTTGGCGCGACGTGCTATAGAAGGTACCGACTTTGCGTGTTTACAAGATACGTTAGTTGGTCCTTTACTTTTAGCATTTTCTCAACAAGAGCCAGGTGCAGCAGCGCGGCTTATTCGAACATTTGTCAAGCAAAATGAAAAATTGGTTGTTAAGGCTGTTGCCTTAGATGGTCAATTATTAGCGGTAAATGAACTCGAAAAACTCGCGAACCTTCCAACCCGTAACGAAGCAATTGCAACATTAATGGCAGTTATGAAAGCACCGATTACCAAGTTAGTGCGTACGCTGGCCGAACCAGAGGCCAAACTTGTACGTACCTTTGCTGCTTTGCGTGAGAAGCAACAACAGCAAGCAGCTGCGTAATGGTGTTAATTAAAGTTTTTATTTTTTGGAGTGAACAATATGAATGCTAAAGCAAAAGAAGATGTATTAGATGTAATTTCTAACATGAAAGTGATGGAAATTGTCGATCTTATTAAAGACATGGAAGAAAAATTTGGTGTTTCTGCAGCAGCAGCTACAGTTGCCGTATCAGCAGCACCAGGTGCAGCCGCTCCGGCAGCCGCTGAAGAAAAAACTGAATTCAATGTGGAATTGAAAGAGGTGGGTGCTAATAAGATCAATGTGATTAAAATAGTGCGCGAAGCAACCGGTCTTGGCCTAAAAGAAGCTAAAGATTTAGTTGAATCGGCACCTAAAGCCTGCATTAAAGAAGGTATGTCAAAAGCCGATGCCGAAGCGCTTATGGCTAAACTTAAAGATGCGGGCGCTACAGGCGAAATGAAATAAGCTGTATAACGGTAAAGAATGCTCAGGTTTATGCTGGGCATTCTTTGTGTTATGAAACCAGTCTCTAAATATTTTTTTAATTTTTAATGTGCAGCGCATTTTATAAGATTCAGGTTTAAGATGTTGATCGTAGGACATAGGCTAAAAGGGACTTAGAGCGAGAGAAGCGCTATTTTTAAGTAGTCATTAAGCTTTACTGAGCCAACAAAACATATGCCCAGATAACTATGGGCGCGATTTTTCTTTATTTATTCTGTTCTCTAACTAGGTGAACTTTAGATGGTAATTCGGACATCCCCAGCAACTGAGCAAGCAAATACTCCTTATTCATTTACTGAAAAGAAACGTATTCGTAAAAATTTTGGTAAACAAGCGACCATAATGGAAGCGCCCTATTTATTAGCGACGCAAATTGAGTCTTATCATCGATTTTTACAAGTAGATACTTCCCCCGATGCACTGGAAGATATAGGGCTTAACGCAGCTTTTAAATCTATATTCCCTATTTCTTCTTATTCCGGTGGTGAAGCAACATTGGAATATATTAATTACCGGATAGGGCAACCACCTTTTGATGTTAAAGAATGTCAAGCGCGTGGTTTAACCTATGGTGCGCCTTTGCGCGTAAAAATGCGTTTAATTATTTATGATAAAGAAGCGGCACCAGGCTCAACCAAAATCAAATATATTAAAGAACAAGAAGTGTATATGGGTGAACTGCCATTGATGACAGACACGGGCAGTTTTGTGATTAATGGAACCGATCGTGTGGTAGTTTCCCAGTTACACCGTTCGCCGGGTGTATTTTTCGAGCATGACAAAGGTAAAACTCATTCTTCAGGTAAGTTGTTATATGCGGCAAGAATTATTCCTTACCGAGGTTCTTGGTTAGATTTTGAATTTGATCCTAAGGATAATTTATTTGTTCGTATTGATAGACGGCGTAAGTTAGCCGCTACTATATTATTACGCGCATTAGGATATACCTCAGAAGAGATCTTAGAATTATTTTTTAATAATAATGTTTTTCACTTAAAAGGCGAAACCATCGTTTTAGATTTAGTTCCAGAACGTTTGCGTGGTGAAACGGCAAGCTTTGATATTAAAGATGCCAATGGAAAAGTGATTGTTGAACAAGGCCGACGTATTGCAGTAAGACAGATTCGTGAAATAGAAAAAGCTAAGATTAAACAGCTTGAGTTACCGATTGATTATTTGATCGGCAAAACACTTGCTAAGCCTATTATTAATTCAGATACCGGTGAAATTCTATTTGAAGCAAACATAGAATTAACTGCTGATATTGTTAAAAAATTAATAGAAGCGCAAGTAGAAAAAGTAGAAACTTTATATACTAATGATTTAGATTCGGGTGCGTATATTTCGACAACTTTACGTATTGATCCAAGTCATAATCAGCAAGAAGCATTAGTTGAAATTTATCGCATGATGCGTCCGGGTGAGCCACCTACGAAGGAAGCGGCAGAAGCGTTATTTAAAAATTTATTTTTTGTTTTAGACCGTTATGATTTATCGGCCGTAGGGCGGATGAAATTTAATCGGCGCTTAGGTCGAGAAGAAATTACCGGCCCAGGTACTTTGACTAAAGACGATATCGTGTCGGTTTTACGTGCATTGATCGAAATCCGAAATGGTAAAGGCGACGTAGATGATATCGATCATTTAGGTAATCGCCGGGTTCGTAGCGTTGGTGAAATGGCGGAGAATCAATTTCGTATCGGTTTAGTGCGGGTTGAAAGAGCCGTCAGAGACCGTTTAAGTGTGGCTGAATCTGAAAATTTAATGCCACAAGATCTCATTAATGCTAAACCTATCTCAGCGGCAATCAAAGAATTTTTTGGTTCCAGTCAGTTATCGCAGTTCATGGATCAAGTAAATCCTCTTTCCGAGATTACGCATAAACGTCGTGTATCTGCTTTAGGGCCTGGTGGTTTAACGCGTGAGCGAGCTGGTTTTGAAGTTCGAGACGTGCATCCAACACATTATGGTCGTGTCTGCCCGATTGAAACGCCTGAAGGACCTAATATTGGTTTAATTAATTCCTTGGCGGTATATGCTCGAACCAATCATTATGGATTTCTTGAAACCCCCTATCGTAAAGTTGAAAACGGTAAGGTTACCAAAGAAATTCAATATTTATCTGCTATCGAAGAAGGTAAATATGTTATTGCACAGGCTAATACCCGCCTTGATAACCATGGAAAGTTGATCGATGATTTAATTCCTTGTCGACATCGTAACGAATCGATGTTGACGACAGCGGATAAAGTCAATTATATGGATATTTCACCCGCCCAAGTGGTTTCGGTGGCTGCTTCTTTGATTCCTTTCTTAGAACATGATGATGCCAATCGTGCCTTGATGGGTTCTAACATGCAGCGTCAAGCAGTGCCAACCTTACGTACTGAAAAACCTTTAGTGGGTACCGGTATGGAACGTAAGGTAGCCGTTGACTCTGGTGTTGTGGTGGTAGCTAAACGAGGTGGTATTGTTGATTCAGTAGATGCAGGTCGTATTGTAGTGCGTGTTGATGATGAAGAAGCAATAGCAGGTACAGCGGGTGTGGATATTTACAATTTGACTAAATATACGCGTTCTAATCAAAACACCTGTATTAATCAACGCCCTTTAGTAAACAAAGGCAATAAAATTCAAAAAGGCGATGTCATGGCCGACGGGCCTTCCACTGACTTAGGTGAGTTAGCTTTAGGGCGTAATTTATTAGTCGCCTTTATGCCGTGGAATGGTTATAACTTTGAAGATTCTATTTTAATTTCAGAGCGTGTTGTTTCTGAAGATCGTTTTACCACGATACATATCGAAGAATTAACCTGTATTGCACGCGATACTAAATTAGGTACCGAAGAGGTTTCAGCAGATATTCCGAATGTCGGAGAAAGTGCGCTTTCTAAATTAGATGAGTCTGGTATTGTCCATTTAGGTGCTTGGGTAGAAGCGGGTGATATATTGGTAGGGAAAGTGACGCCTAAAGGTGAAACACAGTTAACACCTGAAGAAAAGCTATTACGTGCTATTTTTGGTGAAAAAGCTTCTGATGTAAAAGATAGTTCGTTGCGTGTGCCATCCGGTATGCGTGGTACTGTCATTGATGTCCAAGTATTTACGCGAGATGGTTTAGAAAAAGATAAACGTGCGTTAAGTATTGAGGAAATGGCTTTAGATAAAATTAAGAAAGACTTATATGACGAGTTTAGAATTTTAGAAAACGATTGTTACCAACGTCTAGAGACTTTATTAGTGGGCGCCACGGCAAGTAGTGGTCCCAATAAATTAAAGTCGGGAAGTAAAGTGACGTTAGAATATTTAAAAGGCCTGAGTAAAGATCAATGGTTTTCTGTCAGTTTACGTGATGAAGCCGCTAACCAGCAATTGGAAGCTGTAGCTAAACAGTTAGAAGAAGCACGTCTTGCATTAGATGAAAAATTTGAGAATAAACGAAAAAAGCTCACTCAAGGTGATGATTTAGCGCCTGGCATACTCAAGATCGTTAAAGTTCATTTAGCTCTCAAACGTTGTATTCAACCCGGTGATAAGATGGCTGGTCGACATGGTAATAAAGGGGTGATTTCTACCATTATACCTGTGGAAGATATGCCTTATATGGAAGATGGTACGCCGGTTGATATCGTTCTTAATCCTTTAGGTGTGCCATCGCGTATGAACGTTGGGCAGGTGCTGGAGACGCATTTAGGTTGGGCAGCAAAAGGTTTAGGTCTCAAGATTGCTGGCATGCTTGATGCGCAAAAAAATATTAAAGAAATTAAAAATTTCTTAGGGTCTATTTACAATACTAAGGAAACAGCGCAAAAAGTAGATTTAGATAAAATATCAGATGAAGCTGTTGTTGAATTAGCGAAAAATTTACGTAACGGTGTTCCGATGGCTACACCGGTCTTTGATGGCGTAACCGAAACTGAGATTAAGCGGATGTTAAGCTTGGCTGACTTACCGGAGTCAGGACAAACCACACTCTATGATGGTCGAACCGGCGAACGTTTTGAACGACCGGTTACGGTGGGTTATATGTACATGCTTAAGTTGAATCATTTAGTCGATGATAAGATGCATGCCCGTTCTACAGGATCATATAGCTTAGTAACTCAACAACCGTTGGGTGGTAAAGCACAGTTTGGTGGTCAGCGATTTGGTGAAATGGAGGTTTGGGCATTGGAAGCTTATGGGGCCGCATATACTTTACAAGAAATGTTAACCGTCAAATCGGATGATGTTGCTGGGCGAACTAAGATGTACAAAAACATTGTTGATGGTGACCATCAAATGGAAGCGGGTATGCCAGAATCATTTAACGTATTAGTCAAGGAAATACGTTCCTTGGCGATTAATGCAGAATTAGAAACCAAAGATTAATCTGAAGTGGAGAGTATAAACCTTGGCTACATCTAAACCAAAAGCAGACACCATGAAATCAGAACTAGAGCAGGCTACGATGATTGCATCAGAAATGGCTAAAGCTGCGCCGTCATCTTCCGAACCAGTAAAGCCAGAGTCAGCCCAAAAAAGTTTGGCCAGTATGGCGGAAGCTATCGAATCGAATTCAAACAATGAAAGAATAAAAGCACTTGTTGATAAGCCGTTGATGTCAGATTTATTGGGGATACTGAAACAAGAAGATTATTTAGATGAGTTTGATAATATTCGTATCTCTTTAGCTTCACCGGAAATGATTCGTACCTGGTCCTATGGTGAAGTCAAAAAACCTGAAACCATTAATTACCGTACTTTCAAACCAGAAAGAGATGGTTTGTTTTGTGCAAAAATCTTTGGGCCGATTAAGGATTATGAATGCTTATGTGGTAAGTACAAAAGACTTAAGCATCGCGGTGTGATTTGTGAAAAATGTGGTGTTGAAGTGGCATTGACTAAAGTACGACGGGAACGGATGGGTCATGTCGAATTGGCAAGTCCAGTTGCTCATATTTGGTTTTTAAAATCTTTACCATCACGGATTGGTTTATTGCTTGATATGACACTACGCGATATAGAGCGCGTGCTGTATTTTGAAGCTTTTGTGGTGATAGAACCGGGTATGACAACCTTAGAACGGGGTCAACTTTTAACGGATGAACAATACTTAGAAGCTATCGAGGAACATGGTGATGAGTTTGATGCACGTATGGGTGCCGAGGCCATACAGCAATTATTGATTACGTTGAATCTAAAGGAAGAGATTAATACATTACGTGAAGAGATACCTAATACCAGTTCAGAAACTAAATTAAAGAAATTTTCTAAACGTTTAAAGCTACTAGAAGGGTTTGAGCAATCAGGTAATAAACCAGAGTGGATGGTTTTAACGGTACTTCCAGTATTACCACCCGATTTACGTCCTCTTGTCCCCCTAGATGGTGGACGTTTTGCAACGTCTGATCTTAATGACCTCTATCGCCGTGTGATTAATCGTAATAATCGCCTAAAGCGTTTATTAGACCTCAATGCGCCGGATATTATTGTGCGTAACGAAAAGCGGATGTTACAAGAATCTGTCGATGCATTATTGGATAACGGTCGACGAGGTCGTGCCATCACCGGTAGTAACAAACGCCCTTTAAAATCTTTGGCCGATATGATCAAAGGTAAACAAGGTCGATTTAGACAAAATTTACTCGGTAAACGAGTCGATTATTCAGGTCGTTCGGTCATCGTAGTGGGTCCTACGTTAAAGCTCCATCAATGTGGTTTACCGAAAAAAATGGCTTTAGAATTATTTAAGCCTTTTATTTTAAGTAAATTACAGTTTCGTGGTTTGGCTTCTACGATTAAGGCCGCTAAGAAAATGGTAGAAAATGAATCGCCTGAAGTATGGGATATACTCGAAGATGTGATCCGTGAACATCCGGTTTTATTAAACCGAGCACCCACATTACATCGTTTAGGTATTCAGGCATTTGAGCCTATTTTAGTTGAAGGGAAAGCTATTCAATTGCATCCCCTCGTTTGTACTGCTTATAACGCGGACTTTGATGGTGACCAAATGGCAGTGCATGTGCCATTGACTATCGAAGCTCAGTTAGAAGCGCGAACCTTGATGATGTCGACTAACAACATTTTATCTCCTGCGAATGGTGAACCGATTATTCTTCCAACTCAGGATGTGGTGTTAGGCCTTTATTATTTAACCCGTGACAAAATCAATGCTAAAGGAGAAGGCTTAATTTGTTCTGATATTAATGACGTTCGCCAGCTGTATGATGCAGGTTATGCAGATTTACATGCCAAGATTAAAGTTAGAATCACTGAAGTGTTATTTGACGCGAAAGGTGAACGCAAAGAATCAGTCAAGATAGTCGATACGACTACCGGTAGAGCTTTATTACGCGAAACTCTACCAGAGGGCTTACCTTTTTCTTTAATTAATAAAACGTTAAATAAAAAGGCAATATTAAGCCTTATTAATGAATGTTACCGACGTTTAGGTTTGAAAGCGACGGTTATTTTTGCAGATAAATTAATGTATACCGGTTTTGGTTATGCAACCCGCGCTGGTATTTCCGTTGGGATTGAAGATTTAATTATCCCTGAAAGTAAAGCGGCGATTATTGCGGGTGCTGAAACCGAAGTAAAAGAAATTGAATCTCAATATGCATCCGGTTTAGTGACACAAGGTGAGCGCTATAACAAGGTTGTTGATATTTGGTCACGTACAAATGACCAAGTTGCAAAAGCGATGATGGAAAAACTAGCGACAGAAAATGTAAAAGCTGCCGATGGTAAAACCGTATCGCAAGAATCCTTTAACCCTGTCTACATGATGGCAGATTCGGGCGCTCGAGGTTCACCTGCGCAAATGCGTCAGCTAGCAGGTATGCGGGGTTTGATGACTAAACCGGACGGTACCATTATTGAAACACCGATTACGGCTAACTTCCGAGAAGGGTTAGACGTATTGCAATACTTTATTTCTACGCACGGTGCACGTAAAGGTTTGGCTGATACCGCATTAAAGACTGCTAATTCCGGTTACTTGACCCGTCGTTTAGTAGACGTAGCACAAGATATGGTTGTTACTGAAGATGATTGTGGAGCGACCTTAGGTATTGCTATTACTCCCCACGTTGAAGGTGGAGAAATTATGGTGCCACTCCGTGAACGAGTGTTAGGGCGTGTTCTCGCAGAAGATGTCAGTTTGCCGGGCAGTGACGACATTGTGGTGAATCGAGGAACTTTATTAGATGAAGATTGGGTAAATATTTTAGAAGAACGAGCTGTCGACCAAGTTAATGTGCGTTCACCCATTACCTGTGAAGCTAAATATGGGATTTGTGCCGCTTGTTATGGCCGTGACTTAGCTCGTGGTCATTTAGTGGGTATAGGTGAATCCGTTGGTGTTATCGCTGCTCAGTCGATAGGTGAACCCGGCACGCAGTTAACCATGCGTACTTTCCACATTGGTGGTGCGGCTTCTCAGGTAGCTTTAGCTAATCATATCCAAGTAAAGTCTAAGGGACGTATTAAATTACATAATATTAAGCTTGTTAAACACAATGATGGGCATTATGTGACGGTCTCACGTTCAGGTGAGTTAACATTGTTGGATCCTCAAGGCCGCGAAAGGGAACGTTATAAACTGCCTTATGGCGCTGCTATTAAGGTGTCTGATGGTACTGAAGTGGTTCCGGGTCAATTAATCGCACAATGGGATCCACATACCCATCCAGTTGTTACTGAAGTTGCCGGTTATGTGAAGTTTATCGACTTAATTGATGGTATCACCATGAATCGACAAACGGATGAACTAACAGGTTTAACCAGTATTGTGGTTATGGATTCCAAGCAACGTGGCTCAGGAGGTAAGGAATTACGTCCTATGGTACGACTTACCGATAAAGAAGGTAATGATTTGTTTTTACCTGGCACCCGTTTACCAGCACACTATTTCTTGCCGATTAATGCTATTTTGAGCCTGGAAGATGGCGCTGCAGTAGGCGTGGGTGACATTGTTGCTCGTATACCACAGGAAACTTCAAAAACGCGTGATATTACTGGTGGTTTACCTCGTGTTGCGGATCTTTTTGAAGCACGTAAACCTAAAGAGCCAGCTATTTTGGCAGAAATTTCCGGTATCATTAGTTTCGGAAAAGAAACTAAAGGTAAAAGACGTTTAGTGATAACCGGTAATAATGGCGAAGTGTTTGAAGCATTAATTCCTAAATGGCGCCACGTAACCGTTTTTGAAGGTGAACATGTTGAACGCGGTGAAATTGTTGCTGATGGACCTTTAAATCCACATGATATCTTACGATTGTTAGGGATTAATGCACTGACTAATTATATCGTCAGTGAAGTTCAAGAGGTTTATCGATTACAAGGTGTGAAGATCAATGATAAACACATTGAAGTTATCGTTCGTCAAATGCTACGTAAAGTAAACATCCTTGATTCTGGTGAAAGTCGCTATTTAAAAGGTGAACAGTTAGAAGAGTCACGTATCAAAGAAGAAAATAAAAAATTGATCGCTGAAAATAAATTACCAGCGCGTTTTGAATCTGTATTGCTAGGTATTACCAAAGCTTCTTTAGCAACGGATTCTTTTATTTCAGCGGCGTCTTTCCAAGAAACAACCCGGGTATTAACCGAAGCAGCAGTGACGGGTAAGCGTGATGAACTGAAAGGATTAAAGGAAAATGTGATCGTTGGCCGTTTAATTCCTGCAGGAACTGGTTTTGCTTATCATGCTGAAGCACGTCGTCAACGTGCGGCTAATGCCTTATCCCGACAACAACGCTTAACAGCAGCAACTGCTCCCCAGATGACTGCTAGTGATGTGGAACAAGCACTAAGTCAGGCATTATCTGAACCTAAGAAAGAAGATAAATCCTAATTTCTATTGTTAGGTCTTCTTGTTTTATAAAAAATGCACTTCACGGTGCATTTTTTGTTTATAGCCAGCCTGGCTACTATCGGTAAAAATTTATGCTGTCTAGCGCATCAAAGTCTATAGTAAAAAAATTGTTAGTACGGCCAGGCCCTTAGCAGTGAATTTAATTTTTCGATGAGATACCTAATCATTTCCTGTGGGTTCTCATTTTTCCTTAATAATTATATGTTTTAATTAATAAAAAATATAAATGTCTAAGATAATAGAATTGGTAAGAAAAAGTGCTGAGAGTTTTATTATGGAACCCCAAAAATCTAATCTTCATAAGAATTTTACGCTCCGAGGTGAGTCTTTTAAAGATGGGATGTTGTTATTGATAAAGCATCTTGATGAGCAAGACTGGAAGCTTGGCAATAAATTTTCAGCGCGATCGAATTTACTATCAAAAAAAGTTGAAACGCATTATAAAGAATTTAAGAATAATCTTATAAGTATGAAAGCGTCTTCTTTTGAAGCGGTTAATTTACCTTTTGACAATTTAATTGCCTCTTATATTTCGATACTAAATAACCATACAACACTAAAAGATCCTTTACAATCACTACGTGATGCAGAATGTTGTGGAGTATGGAAAAAAGGTCGTGAACATTTTGATACTCAATTTTTGGTTGATAATAGCAATGATAGAAATTTAGAACCTCTAAAGATAGTTCTAAGTGAAACTCCGTATACCGATAGTGATATTTTGCAGCCGGAATATACTGTACTTACAACTTGGTTTAAATCGTTACCTAAATGGCAACAGGATTTCATTAGGGAAAATGGAGAAGAACTATCTAAAAAATCGATACCTTCCTCATTTCGTGGCGTCGCAGGCCTGGCAAATGTTTCGCACCATGAATGTAAGGTTAATGATGTGCCAGTCCTATCTTATTTTCGACATGCTACCCAACTGCCTATTGATTTATTAGGGAAAAAAGGCATTGAGGATGAACAATTTCGTTTAACTTGCTTAAATATTGCTTCGCAGATCAGATTAAGTTTGGATGAAAAACTTAGGCATTCAGCTAGTTCAAGCCAAGAAGAATTGGTCATTTTAAGCCAATCTATTGTTTCGCCTGGAGTAATAGCTAATGTCAAAGCGAGGTTTATTAGTGTGGCTAGTGATAACGATACGAAAATCTATGAACTCAAGGAACAAGCGATTCAGCTTTTCCAACACGCGTTAGCAAATCCTGAGGCTAAAATCGACGATGATAAAATCAAAAGGATTTTTTTCCTTGAAGAAGAAAACCAAAAAGATCTTTTGTATAAAGATTTTTTAAAAAAATGGAGATTAAATGTTCCGCATAATACTTATCAATATAAACCGGTTAAACTCACCTTAGTATCAACAAATCATCCATTGAATACACTTCGGCATTTTGAAGCCTATCAACCCCAAATTAAAAACAATGAGAAAAATACGGCATTGTTATTGGGTGCGGTAGCCCGTCATCTAAAGCCCTTAATGATGGCAAAGCCCAAAGCCCATGAAATTGACAATTGGCCTCAATTGGAAAATTACTTAAATAAATACAATATAATCACTGAATTTAATAATAAGTTAGAAAATCTGATAAAAGTATTGGAACTACGTGAAAAAGATAAGATTTCTGTTAATCGCGAAGCCATTAATAAGCTTATTAAAGAATTATTAGCATCGGACATTAAAGTCTATTTAGATGAAAACACACTTAAATTAATGCAGGCTTTATATGCCTTATTATCCATTCCAAAAGGCCAAGGAGTTTTAGCGAGTGATGAACGTCATAAGCCTCTACTAAGAAGTACTGCTGAGATAATGGTTATTAATTGCTTGAATGGTGCTGCTTGGATAGCCTGTAAGAGTGGAAAGGACCGTACTGGAGGCGCTTCCATAGCAGTTGATGCAACGGCAATTTACTATGAGCAGAATAAAAAAATTCCTTTATTTCATGATAACCAGTTTAATAGAGAAGATTATTTAAAGATAACTCAGAAATTATATAAATCCGGCCATCATCAATATCAAGCTTCAGAAAATGCACCTGGAGCAAAAGGCTTAATTAAACCCACTTGCTTTTTTCCTGGTGATCTTAAGCTAGATGCAAGTATAGTTTTGCTAGAAACCGAGCTAGCGCGCCTAAATAAACCTAAAGTATACCACTCAAAAAACGAAAGGTTTAATCGTCGAGTCTTAAAATCAGATTTTATCGATGATTTGCTGGAGATAAAAGATAAGACTATCACCAGTACATTAGGTACAAATGTCACGCTCCGAGATTGGCAGAGGAATTGGGAAAGTTATAACATCAATGGAAGAAGCGTTAAGGAACTACGAAAGAATGAAAACTTTAAAGATGAGCAGGATCTATCTGCATTCATCGAAATCCAGCTACTTGCGCAGGTCAAAAATCAACAGCTAAAAGAGTATTACAAGGCGCTGGTTCTTTATTCTTTTCATCAAGGAGGCTTTCCACATGCTTTCTCTAAAGTAAGTATGGAGTCAGTTAATCAGTATTTGGCTAAGAAACTTACTATTATTGCGCAACCTGATGTGCAGATAAATTTTTCTTGGTCGGAAGCTCGGAAGGGTATCCAAATTGAAGAGATTAATACCTATGAAGAAAAAAAGGATATGAACACAGCTACTATCCTGCGACTTGATGGAGGGGAATATTATTGCCAGACCCAATCCTGCATTTTATTGAATCTCAATGAAGCTAAAGGTGGAGCCTATAAACTGGCTGTCAGTATTCAAAGCGCCAGTGTAGATTGTGTCGATGAGCTTAAACCCTTATTTTTTAAAAAATCGAATTTACTAGAAATTTTTATACAGTATTTGCAATCACTTTTAGCTGCAATTAAGCAGTATTGTGATGAGCTCATTAAAAAACCGGGTCCTGTTATGAATGAGAAGTGGTTATCTAAAACTAAGCTGTTTTTTTTCCAAAAATCGACTGCCGCTAGTGAGGATGAAAATGAAGCGCCCAGTTCAACTACAAAGCCAGTTTTATCTAGCAATCAATGATAATGGAGGAGGCTACCTCCAAGGATAAAATGGACAATTGACTAAATGCTTTATTCGAAAGATATTTTAATTGCAAACTCGATGTCTTTTATCGCAAATTATTTTTTATATATTTATGGGGAAGTAAGACCAGAAATAATACTGAATAAGTGTAAAAATAAGCTAGGAAAGCGATACCGACACTTGACATCTTAGAGCGGTCTCTTTACAATCTCGCCCCTCTTCGTTCGACGAAGAAAGTGTTTTTTGAGCTTTTTGTAAGGCCTAAAAATTTTAGTGTAAAAACAAATAATTAAGTTTGATTTGCACTAAAAAAATAAGTATTCAGATTGAATTTAAGCCACATTTTTGAGTAAAGAGATTACATGGCAACAATTAACCAGTTAGTACGAAAGCCGCGTGTACAAAGACGTACAAAATCAATGGTACCTGCGTTGGGTGAATGTCCTCAAAAACGCGGTGTATGCACACGTGTCTATACAGTTACGCCTAAAAAGCCAAATTCGGCTTTACGTAAAGTAGCGCGGGTACGTTTAACCAACGGGATGGAAGTAACGACTTACATCGGTGGTGAAGGCCATAATCTTCAAGAGCACTCGGTTATTTTGATGCGCGGCGGGCGAGTAAAAGACTTACCCGGTGTTCGATATCATGTTGTACGTGGCGCATTAGATACCTCAGGGGTATCAGGACGAAAACAAGGGCGTTCTAAATATGGTGCTAAAAGGCCTAAAGATAAATAAATTAAATAGCTAGGAATTTGAGTTATGCCAAGAAGACGTGTTGCTGCTAAAAGGGTTATCCTCCCTGATCCCAAGTTTAAAAGCGAGTTACTGAGTAAGTTCATTAATTCAGTCATGAAAAATGGGAAAAAGGCCGTCGCGGAGAAAATCGTTTATGGCGCTTTAGAGCGATTAGATATTCGATTGAAAGATAAGTCAAAGAAAGTAGATAAAGATGAAGAAACAGGTGGCGGAGCCAGTGGGAAGGCAAGCTTCGATGGCGGAGCATTACTCGATATATTTGATCAGGCTTTGGATAATATTCGGCCGAATGTTGAGGTGAGAGCAAGGCGTGTTGGTGGCTCGACCTATCAAATTCCAGTTGAAGTGCGTCCATCACGACGTACCGCCCTGGCAATGCGCTGGCTTAAAGTGGCTGCCAGTCAACGTAGCGAAAAGACGATGGCGCAGCGCTTATCAGCAGAGATTTTGGATGCTTATGACAATAAAGGCATGGCAGTGAAGAAACGAGAAGATACGCACCGTATGGCTAAAGCTAACCAGGCCTTTGCTCATTTCCGGTTCGGTTGATTTTTAAAAATTTAAAAGGTACTGAGAGTGGATCGACAAACACCCATAGAACGCTATCGAAATATCGGTATTATTGCCCATATCGATGCGGGGAAGACAACAACAACAGAGCGTATTTTATTTTATACTGGAGTATCACATAAGCTTGGTGAGGTCCATGAAGGTACTGCCATTATGGATTGGATGGCTCAAGAGCAAGAACGTGGTATTACCATTACTTCGGCAGCGACCACCTGTTTTTGGGATGGTATGGCTCATCAATTTCCGCAGCATCGTATCAATATCATTGATACGCCTGGGCACGTTGATTTTACTATTGAAGTTGAGCGTTCGCTGCGTGTATTGGATGGGGCTTGCGTCGTCTTTTGCGCTGTGAGTGGTGTTGAACCACAATCAGAAACGGTGTGGCGTCAGGCTAATAAGTATCAAGTTCCGCGCCTTGCTTTTGTAAATAAGATGGATAGAGCAGGTGCTAACTTCTTACGTGTCGTTGAGCAAATAAACAAACGTTTAGGCGGGCGTCCGATCCCTCTTCATATTCCGATAGGCGCAGAAGAATTATTTGAAGGGGTCGTTGATCTTGTTCAAATGAAAGCTATTTATTGGGATGAAAGTACCCAAGGTATGCGCTTTGAATATCGAGATATTCCTGATGCTCTAAAAGCTGAGTGTCAAACTTGGCATGAAAAACTGATTGAAACAGTTGCTGAAGCTTCTGAAGAGATGACAGAGCGCTATCTCAATGGCGAAAAGTTTAGCATTGATGAAATTAAGCAGGCTATTCGTGTGTTAACCTTGGATAACAAGATTGTTCCAGTACTGTGTGGATCTGCCTTTAAAAATAAAGGAGTGCAGGCCATGTTGGATGCAGTTATTGAATATCTGCCAGCCCCAAATGATGTAGTGGCTATTAAAGGTGTGCTTGATGATGCAAATCAAACGGTTGCTGAAAGACCAGCCGTTGATGATGCCCCTTTTGCAGCACTTGCGTTTAAAATTGCTACTGATCCTTTTGTTGGTTCATTAGTGTATTTTCGGGTCTATTCAGGTGTAGTAAAGAGCGGAGACAGTGTTTATAACCCGGTTAAAAGTAAAAAAGAGCGTATAGGGCGTATTGTGCAAATGCATGCTAATACGCGTGAGGAAATAAAAGAAGTTAGAGCGGGAGATATTGCTGCTGCTGTTGGACTGAAGTACACCACTACAGGTGATACTCTATCAGATCCCAATAATATTATTACCTTAGAGCGCATGGAGTTTCCTGAGCCGGTTATCTCGGTTGCGGTAGAACCTAAGACCAAGGCTGATCAAGAGAAAATGTCTATCGCTTTGAGTAAGCTCGCTCAAGAAGATCCTTCTTTTCGCGTGCGGGTAGACGAAGAGTCTGGTCAAACCATTATTTCCGGTATGGGTGAGCTGCATTTAGAAATTATTGTAGACCGGATGAAGCGGGAATTCAGTGTTGAAGCTAATGTGGGTAAACCACAAGTTGCGTACCGAGAAACAATCCGCAAACCTGTTGAGCAAGAAGGAAAATTTGTTCGTCAAAGTGGTGGGCGTGGTCAATATGGCCATGTATGGATAAAGCTAGAGCCATTAGAGGCGGGTAAAGGTTATGAATTTGAAAATGCTATTGTGGGCGGTGTTATTCCTAGAGAGTATATTCCCGCTGTTGATAAAGGAATAAAAGAGCAATTAGAAAATGGTGTGATAGCCGGCTACCCGGTCGTAGATGTAAAAGTAACACTTTTTGATGGTACTTATCATGATGTCGACTCGAGTGAAATGGCTTTCAAAATAGCAGGTTCTATGGCTTTTAAAGAAGGTGCGCGTAAAGCATCTCCTGTCTTATTAGAGCCAATTATGAAAGTTGAAGTAGTAACGCCTGAAGAGTATATGGGTGATGTCATGGGTGATCTGAATCGACGCCGTGGTATTTTACAGGGTATGGAGGATTTACCTGCAGGTGCTGGAAAAATGATACGGGCAGAGGTTCCGCTTTCAGAAATGTTCGGTTATGCCACTGATCTACGTTCAGCCACTCAAGGACGTGCTACCTATACGATGGAGTTTGGTAAATATAACGAAGCTCCCGCTAATGTTGCGGATGGTATTATTCGTAAAAAAGATGAAAGTAAATAATTAATAGTTATTGAGGTAAAAATTATGGCCACTGGAAAGTTTGTACGAAATAAGCCCCACTTAAATGTGGGAACTATAGGCCACGTTGATCATGGTAAAACCACTTTAACCGCAGCTATTACCAAATGTATGGCTGATAAGTTTGGTGGAGAAGCCATAGCGTTTGATAAAATTGATAAGGCGCCTGAAGAAAAAGCACGTGGTATTACTATTTCGACCTCACATGTTGAGTATGAAAGTGAAAAACGTCACTATGCTCACGTTGACTGTCCCGGACACGCCGATTATGTAAAAAACATGATTACCGGCGCCGCGCAAATGGATGGTGCAATCCTGGTAGTGAGTGCAGCAGATGGTCCAATGCCGCAAACGCGTGAGCACATATTGCTAGCGCGACAAGTTGGCGTGCCTAATATTGTTGTGTTTATGAATAAATGTGACATGGTTGATGATGCCGAATTATTAGATTTGGTAGAAATGGAAATTAGAGAATTGCTTTCTAAATATGAATTTCCAGGTGATGAAATTCCAGTGATTCGTGGATCAGCCAAAAAAGCGCTTGAAGGTGATTGTGAAGGTGGTGGTGTTTATGCCTTGATTAAGGCAATGGATGAATATTTCCCAGAACCTGTGCGCGATACTGATAAGTCATTCTTAATGCCTATTGAAGACGTATTTACAATTTCCGGACGTGGAACCGTAGTAACGGGCCGTGTTGAGCGAGGAATTGTTAAAGTAGGTGATGCGGTACAAGTAGTGGGTTTACGAGCTATACAAGATACGGCAGTGACTGGCGTGGAAATGTTTCGTAAGCTACTGGATCAAGGTGAAGCAGGCGACAACATTGGTGCATTAATCAGAGGATTGAAGCGTGAAGATGTTGAGCGCGGACAAGTACTTGCTAAGCCAGGTACAGTAGAAGCTTGGATAGAATTTGAAGCTGAAATTTATGTATTGACTAAAGAAGAAGGTGGTCGTCATACCGCATTTATGAATAATTATAAGCCACAATTTTATTTTAGAACGACTGATGTAACGGGAACCATTAAGCTTCCTGAAGGTTCCGAAATGGTTATGCCTGGTGATAACGTTAAAATCACAGTAACACTGATGAATGAATATGGTGTTGCAATGGAACAAGGTTTACGTTTTGCAATTCGTGAAGGCGGTAAAACGGTAGGATCTGGTGTTGTTTCCAAACTTATTAAAAAAGGTAAAAAGGCCTAGTGGTCAGTAGGAAATTTTATGTCTTTAAAAAGTCCAGATTTACGTATAGTCCTACTAGCGTTTGATCATCGATTAATCGATGCTACAACGAATGAGATTGTAAACTCATTGAAACGAACAGGAGCTATTATTTCTCCGCTACCTTTGCCGACACACAAAAAGAAGTGTACGCTTAACACTTCTCCCCATGTCGATAAAGATGCTCGAGATCAGTATGAAATACGTACGCATAAACGCTTAATTGACGTTTATGCTTCTACTGATAAAACAGTAGATGCTCTAAAATATCTTGAAGCTTTGCCTTCTAACGTTGAGATTCAAGTTAAAATCATGAGTGATAAGAAAGAAAAGAGCGAAAAAAAAGATAAGTAATTTCCTTAAAAATGCTAAATCAGTGAAGGTATTTAAGTTATGACTATGGGTTTGATAGGTCGAAAATGTGGTATGACACAGATATATGCTGAAAATGGCTTGGCAATACCTGTTACGCTCGTTGAAATATTACCTAATCGTGTTGTTCAAATTAAAACTAAAGAGCGTGATGGGTATGAATCTGTTCAAGTTACCACAGATAAAAAATCTTCTTCACGTCTAAGTAAGGCTGAAGCTGGTCATTTTGCTAAAGCCAATGTTGAGCCTGGAAAAGGACTGTGGGAATTTCAATTGAATGACGAAGATAGTGAGTTTGTAAAAGATTTATCATTAGGGAAAGAAATTACCGTTGATCAATTATTTAAGTTAGGTACATGGGTCGATGTTACCGGAACTAATAAAGGTAAAGGATTTGCTGGGGTTATTAAACGGCATCATTTTGCTACGCAAGATGCAACGCATGGTAATTCACTTTCACATCGTGCACCAGGATCTATTGGTCAGCGCCAGTCGCCAGGTCGCGTGTTTAAAGGAAAAAAAATGTGTGGGCAGTTAGGGAATCATCGTTGTACTATACAATCTTTAGAAGTGGTCAAGGTTGATCCTGAGCGGCATTTACTTCATATAAAAGGATCAGTCCCTGGGGCTCCAGGCGGACACCTTATTATAAAACCTGCGGTAAGAAAAAAGAATAAAAGAAAACAAGGTTGATCTTTTAATTGAAGATTGATTGGAAATATAAATTTTTGGAATGGCTTTATGCAAGTGGCTTTAGTAACAAAAAATGGCTCGAATCAAGAACTACAGTTGTCAGAAACTGTTTTTGGTTGTCGTTTTAATGAACCTTTAGTTCATCAAGTTGTCACTGCTTATTTAGCAGGAGGACGGCAAGGTACGCGTGCACAGAAAAATCGTGCTGCTGTGAGTGGCGGTGGAAAAAAACCTTGGAAACAAAAAGGTATGGGTCGTGCGAGAGCAGGTACAATCCGCAGTCCCTTATGGCGTAGTGGTGGTGTTACTTTTGCAGCAAGTACGCAAGATTTTTCACAAAAAGTTAATAAAAAAATGTATCGTGCTGCGATGCGATCGATTTGCTCTGAACTTTTACGACAAGAGCGGTTTGTTGTTTTGGAATCGTTTGAGCTCGAAAATGCTAAAACGCGTAATTTAGTGGCGAAGTTGCAAGATCTTAAGATTGATAAAAAAGTTCTTATTGTTCTTGAAGAAGTTAATGAAAATATTTACTTGGCGGCAAGAAATGTACATAAAGTCGAATTGGTTGATGTGGAAGCTATTAATCCCGTTAACTTAGTTCATTATGAAAAAATATTAATTACAGCGCCGGCATTAAAACAAATAGAGGAACTTTTAGCATGATGAATATTGCCCTAACACAGCAGTTGCGCCGATTTAAAATTATAGAGCGTCCGCATTTATCAGAAAAGTCAACGATGTTAGCCGATAAACAGCGTCAGTTTGTGTTTGAAGTTTTAAAGAATGCAAGTAAGTCAGAAATCAAACAAGCGGTAGAATCACTGTTTAATGTTAAAGTAAATGCTGTCCAGGTTTTGAATGTAAAAGCTAAAGTCCGTCGCTTTAAACAAGTTGAAGGTCAATTGAAAGCTTGGAAAAAAGCTTATGTAAGCTTGAAAGCAGGTTACGATATTGATTTTACCGGAACAAAATAGAGAGATGAGTTTTATGCCTAGTAAAAAAGCAAATCCTACTTCGCCAGGCCGCCGTTTTGTGGTTGAGGTCTCTAAAGCAGGTCTACATAAAGGTAAGCCACATAGTAGTTTGTTAGCTCCAAAACCTAAGAAAGGTGGGCGTAATAATCAAGGGGTAATTACCACGCGTCACCAAGGTGGTGGTCATAAGCAGCAGTATCGTTTGATTGATTTTAAACGTGATAAAGAAGGGATTATTGGTCGTACTGAGAGAATAGAATACGATCCTAATCGTACTGCACACATTGCTTTGATTCTTTATCCGGATGGCGAAAGACGCTACATTTTGGCGCCGAATGAACTTAAAGTCGGTATGCAAGTTGCTTCAGGGCCAGAGGCCCTAATACGTCCAGGTAACTCGTTGCCGCTGCGTAATATCCCCGTTGGGACGGTGTTGCATGCTATTGAAATAAAACCTGGTAAAGGCGCTCAGCTAGCGCGTAGTGCGGGTTCGTACGTGCAGCTCATTGCACGTGAGGGAGATTATGCTACTATACGGCTGCGTTCGGGAGAGCTTCGAAAAGTTCCTGTTGAATGTAAGGCTAGCATAGGCGTTGTAAGCAATAATGATCATAATCTGCGATCGTTAGGAAAGGCAGGGGCTTCACGTTGGCGTGGAATTCGTCCTACTGTCAGAGGTGTGGCGATGAACCCAGTTGATCATCCACATGGTGGCGGTGAAGGCAAAACTTCTGGAGGGCGGCATCCTGTCAGTCCTACCGGATTACCCACCAAGGGATATAAAACACGCCGTAATAAACGCGATCTAAAAATGATCGTGCAACGACGTAAAAAGAAATAATTTAATTTAATGAGGGGATACTAGTGCCACGCTCAGTAAAAAAGGGTCCGTATATTCAGGCGCATTTAACGAAAAAGGTGCAGGCAGCCCAAACAGCCACTGTTAAGCGCCCTATTAAAACTTGGTCACGTAGTTCAATGGTTTTGCCTGAAATGATAGGGCTGACGATAGCGGTTCATAATGGTCGCGATTTTGTACCTATTTATATTACCGAAAATATGGTGGGTCACAAATTAGGAGAGTTTTCTATTACTCGAACTTTCCGTAGCCATAGAGCGGCAGATAAGAAAGCCAAAGGCGCAGATGAAAAAAAATAGTTAAAGAGGTATAGAACGTGGAAGTTGCAGCACATTTAAGATATGCACGGTTGTCTCCGCAAAAAACCCGGTTAGTTGCGAACCTTATACGTGGGCTAACGGTTGAAAAGGCAATGAAAAATTTGGACATGTCTGTTAAAAAGAATGCTAAAGTTTTAAGAAAAGTTTTAGGATCGGCCATTGCGAATGCAGAACATAATGCTGGGTTAGATATTGATATGCTAAAAGTGTCGGCCATTTTAGTAAACCAGGGACCTACTTTAAAGCGTATGCATGCTCGGGCTAAAGGCCGAAGTAATCGCATATTAAAACCAACTTGTCACATTACAGTAAAGGTGTCAGATGATAATGGGGAGAAAAACTAATTATGGGCCATAAGGTTAATCCTGTTGGAATTCGTTTAGGTATTACCCGGACATCGACAGCGAGATGGTATGCAAAAAAATCACGTGAATACGCTGATAATCTTTATAGCGATTTATGTGCACGCAAATTGATAGAAAAAACGCTTTTGCAAGCTGGAGTTTCTGCTATACAAATCGAACGAGCAGCAAGAAAAGCCAAAATAACGATATCTGTTGCAAAACCAGGTATTGTGATCGGTAAAAAAGGTGAATACATCGATCGTTTAAGAGATCAACTAGAAAAAATTATGCAGGTGCCTGTACAAATTTCCGTAGTTGAAGTCAAGAAACCCGAATTGGATGCAAAATTAGTTGCTGAAAATATTGCGCAACAATTAGAACGTCGAGTTATGTTTCGTCGTGCGATGAAACGTGCTGTGCAGACAGCATTACGTTTAGGCGCACTAGGGATTAAGATTAATGTTTCTGGTCGTTTAGGCGGTGCTGAAATTGCGCGTACTGAACGTTATCAAGAAGGAAGTGTGCCATTACATACGTTCCGTGCAAACATTGACTATAACTTGGCAGAAGCACAAACAACCTATGGGATCATAGGTGTAAAAGTTTGGATTTATAAAGGTGAAATTTTTGATCGTTCAAAAATTTCGAATATAGAAACTACAGAAGCTAAAGCACAATTTCTTGATGAAAGAAATCAAAAGCATTATAGTCGCAGACGCCAACCTGCTGCTGCACCTAAACATGCTGTGAGTAAAGAAATTGTCGATGAAGCTACGCGTTAAAATAATATTGAAGAATAGATAAGCTGGGAAAAGGTTATGTTGCAACCCAAACGAACAAAATATCGTAAGCAGTTTAAAGGGCGTAACCGTGGTGTTGCTACACGTGGTACGGAAGTTAGTTTTGGACAATATGGCTTGAAAGCAACTGCTGCAGGCTTTATTACTTCAAGGCAAATTGAAGCAGCACGCCGTGCTTTAACGCGACATATAAAGCGAGGTGGTAAAGTTTGGATTAGGGTATTTCCTGATAAGCCGATTACTAAAAAACCTTTAGAAGTGCGTCAAGGTAAAGGTAAAGGTAGCGTAGAATATTGGGTTGCCGTTGTCCAACCAGGCCGCGTTTTATTTGAAATGGAAGGTATTTCTGCTGATATCGCTAAAGTGGCTTTAAAATTAGCCGCAGCAAAATTGCCTATGACAACTTATTTTGTTACGCGGACGGTGCTTTAATGAATAAAAAACAAAAGAGTGAATTAAGAAATTTATCGACAGATTTACTTAGGGAGGAAAGCTTTAAACTCGGACAGGAAGAGTTCAAATTAAAAGCACAGCATGCAACGCATCAATTGACTGCGACTCATCGTTTAAAAGTAGTTAGACGATGGTTAGCAACAATATTAACTATTTTACATGAAAAAATGGGCCAGAAAAAAGTATGAGCCAAGCTAATAAAGTCAATCGGACCTTAACGGGTCGTGTTATCAGTAACAAGATGGATAAAACCATTAATGTTTCGATAGAACGCAGAGTGAAACATCCTAAGTATGGAAAATATTTAAAGCGTAGTAGTAAAATACTTGCCCATGATCCTGAGAATCAATGTCAAGAAGGAGACATTGTTATTATTCAGGAAGGACGTCCAATTTCTAAACATAAGGCCTGGTCAGTGGTGCAAGTGGTAAGCAAATCGATAAATCAACAACCCGTTTCTGAAGTAACGGCGGAATAGGGGAAGTTTTATGATACAAATGCAAACAGAACTGGCTGTAGCAGATAATAGCGGTGCTCGCACTGTAATGTGTATTAAGGTATTGGGCGGTTCAAAACGACGTTACGCCGGCGTTGGGGATGTTATTAGAGTCAGTGTTAAAGATGCGGTTCCGCGCGGTAAAGTAAAAAAAGGCGAAGTTTGGCATGCTGTTGTAGTTCGTACTAAAAAAAGGGTACGTAGGGGCGATGGTAGTGTAATTCGTTTTGATAGCAATGCCGTAATTTTATTGACGGCACAATTACAACCATTAGGTACGCGTGTATTTGGTCCTGTTCCCAGAGAATTACGTACCGAGCGCTTTATGAAAATTATTTCGTTGGCATCTGAAGTATTATAAGGTAGACCATAACATGCGTAAAATTAGAAAGGGTGATACCGTTGTCGCCTTAACCGGTAAAGATAAGGGTAAACAAGGTAAAGTTTTAAGTATCAGCGTTACTAAAAATCGTGCGCGCGTTGAAGGTATTAACTTAGTAAAAAAACATGTGAAACCTAACCCGCAAAAAAATGTTGCTGGTGGAATAGTACCGCAAGAAGCTTCGATAAATTTAACAAATTTGGCATTGTTTAATCCTGTATCGAAAAAGGCAGATAAGGTAGGGATTAAAAAACTGGAAGATGGAAAGAAGGTGCGCATTTTTAAGTCTAACGGTGAGCTGGTTGATATCTAATAATTAGGTGAGATTTGATGGCAAGGTTAAAAGAACATTATTTAAATACGATTATGACGCAGCTTAAGCAAGAATTTGCTTATAAAAGTGTTATGGAAGTACCTCGTATTACAAAAATTACACTCAATATGGGTGTTGGAGAAGCCGCAGTCAATAAAAAAGTTATTGATGCAGCTGTGTCGGATATGACATTAATTGCCGCGCAAAAACCGATTGTAACGAAGGCTAAGAAGTCGATTGCAGGCTTTAAAATTCGTGAAGATTGGCCTATCGGCTGTAAAGTGACACTAAGAAAAAATCGTATGTACGAGTTTTTAGATCGTTTAATTAGTGTTGCGATACCGCGGATACGCGACTTCCGTGGATTTAGCCCTCGATCTTTTGATGGTCGTGGAAATTATAGCTTAGGAATTCGTGAACAAATCGTTTTTCCTGAAATAAAGTACGATACTATTGATGCGTTACGTGGTATGGACATTACAATTACTACAACTGCAAAGACTGATAAGGAAGGACGGGCTTTATTAGCAGCATTTGAGTTTCCGTTTAAAGAGAATTAATATTTATGGCAAAGAAAAGTGTAATTATGCGCCAGAAAAAGCGCGAACTTATCGTTAAAAAATATGCGGCAAAGCGTGCTGAATTAAAAGAAATTATTTACAGCATAAATGCCTCAGATGAAGATAAATGGTTAGCGCAACAGAAAATTCAACTATTGCCACGCGACTCATCTGCAGTGCGATTACGTAACCGTTGTCGTTTAACCGGACGACCCCGTGGAGTTTATCGACATTTTGGACTATCTCGAAATATGCTGCGGCTTTATGCTATGAAAGGTGAGCTCCCAGGGTTAGTTAAATCAAGTTGGTAAGGTAAAAAATATGAGTATGCAAGATCCTATCGCAGACATGCTCTGCCGAATAAAAAATGCCCAAGCAATTGAAAAATTAACAGTTTCTATGCCTTCTTCCAAAATAAAGTTAGCTATTGCTAAACTTTTGAAAGAAGAAGGATATATCTCTGATTTTCAATGTGAAGAAAAAGGCTGTAGGTCTTTATTGACACTATTTTTAAAATATTATTTAGATAAACCCGTTATTGCTTCATTGAAACGAGTCAGTCGTCCGGGTTTACGTATTTATCGTTCGGCGACTGAGCTACCTAAGGTGGTTGCCGGCTTAGGAATAGCCATCATTTCTACTCCCAAAGGACTGATGACTGACAGAGCAGCTCGAGCTTTAGGTCAAGGCGGCGAAGTTATAGCTATCGTTGAATAAACGTTAAGATAAAGGTTGATATGTCAAGAGTTGCAAAAAATCCAATAAATTTCGGCGATGTACAGGTCACGCTGGATGGTCAAAGTCAAACATTAGTTGTTAAAGGCAGCAAATCGGTATTAAATTTACAAATGCCGAAATTAGTTACTATTGAAATTAAGGATAAAACCTTACAAGTCAGTCCTAAAGATGACAGTATCATGGCTGACGCGTTAGCTGGAACTACACGTGCCAATATTGCTAATGCTGTTGAGGGTGTGGTAATAGGGTTCAAGAAAGTACTACAATTAGTTGGAGTGGGCTATCGTGCCAATGTGCAAGCTAATAAAATTAATCTAACATTAGGTTTTTCACACCCTAGGGATTATAAAATACCTGAAGGGATTACTATTACTACGCCAACTCCGACAGAAATAGTGGTACAAGGTTTTGATAAACAATTAGTTGGACAGGTTGCTGCAGAAATACGCCAGTATCGGCCGCCTGAATCTTACAAAGGTAAAGGTGTTCGTTATGCCCATGAACGCATCAAATTGAAAGAAACTAAGAAAAAATAGTTATTAGAGGTAGGCATGTTAGACAAGAAGTTAAAACGAAAACGCAGATCCACTAAGACGCGGGCCAAGATACGCCAGTTAGGTGTACCGCGCTTATGTGTAGGGCGTACGTCTAAGCATATTTATGCGCAAATTATTGTTTCAGCTGACCGGGGTGACAAGGTATTAGCGAGTGCGTCTACTCTCGATAAAGAAATCAAGACCTTAGGTACTACTGGAAATAATATTAAATCGGCTACCGTGGTCGGTGATTTTATAGCAAAAAGAGCATTAGCGGCTGGAGTTAACCAAGTGGCTTTTGACCGTTCAGGTTTTAAGTATCATGGTTGTATCAAGGCATTGGCAGAGGCAGCCCGGGAAGCCGGATTGCCCTTTTAATTAGAAAGGTTATTCAACGATGAGTTTTGATCAATCAACAAAAAGTGATGGATTGCAAGAAAAGTTAATTGCTGTGAATCGTCATGCTAAAGTTGTCAAAGGCGGACGAATTTTTAGTTTTGCTGCAGGAGTTGTGGTAGGCGATGGCAAGGGGCGTATTGGTTTTAGTAAGCGCCCTGCGAGAGAAGTATCAGTTGCTATGCAAAAGGCTCTGGAAAAAGCTCGGCGCGACATGCTGACTATCGAATTGAACAATAATACACTCTACCATCCATTGGTAGGTCGTCATGCCGCGACTACCGTTATTATTCTGCCTGCTGTTGAAGGAACAGGTATTATTGCGGGCGGGCCCATGCGCGCAATCTTTGAGGTGTTAGGGATTAAAAATGTTATTGCTAAAATCATTGGATCTTCAAATCGAATCAATGTCGTGCGTGCTACTTTGAAAGCACTGTCGAGCATGTCTACACCTGAAATGGTTGCGGATAAACGTGGAAAAACGGTTAAAGAAATTTTCGAATAATTAGGTAAGTAGATATGTCAGAAAAAAAATTGCGCTTGACTCTTATACGTAGTATTTCGGGTCGTTTACCTCACCATACTGCAACTATTCTTTCATTGGGTTTAAAACGCTTAAATCAGATCGTAGAAGTGAAAGATAATTTGCCTATGCGTGGAATGATCGATCAAGTGACCTATTTACTCAAAGTAGAGGAAATTTAATTATGTATTTAAATACATTGAAGCCTGCTCCAGGCTCAAAGCCATCTGCAAAGCGTGTAGGCAGAGGAATAGGTTCAGGCTTAGGAAAAACATGTGGTAGAGGTCATAAAGGCCAGCATGCTCGTGCGGGTGGTTTTCATAAATTAGGTTTTGAAGGTGGACAAACCCCATTACAGCGTCGTTTACCTAAATTTGGATTTACACCGCTTAAATCTTCTCCTCGACAAGTATTACGTATTGATGCTTTAAATACTATAAAGGCGGATATTGTCGACCTACAAGTACTAAAAGAGTGCCGTTTAGTTCCAGCTTTGACTAAAGAGGTTAAATTTATAGCAACAGGTAAACTTGAAAAATCAGTAACTGTAAAAGGTCTTAAATTGAGTAAAGGAGCTGAGGCCTTAATTAAAGCAGCCGGGCGGCAGTATTGAGGCTTAATTAGATGGATAAAATTAGCCGTCTAGCGGCGACTGCAGCTTCGGCAAAGGGACGAAAGCCTAATAGTGGATTTGCTGAACTTAAACGGCGTCTTTTCTTTGTTTTGCTGGCCTTGGTTATCTATCGCATTGGTGCTCATATTCCTGTACCGGGTTTAGATCCTCATCGTTTAGCTGATTTATTCAGCCATCAAAGCAATAGTATCCTAGGCCTATTTAACATGTTTTCTGGTGGAGCTCTTTCTCGATTTACGGTTTTTGCTTTAGGTTTACTCCCTTATATTTCTGTTTCTATTATCGTACAGCTTTTAACTGCAGTAACTCCGGCGTTGGAAGAGCTTAAGAAAGAGGGCGAAGCGGGGCGCCGTAAGCTGAATCAATATACGCGTTACGGAACTGCTTTGCTCGCCTTAATTCAAGCCATTGGTATGGCAAAATGGTTAGTCGGTAATCAAGTTGTTTTGAATCCTAGTTTTTTCTTTTATTTTGTAGCGACAGTTACCTTAGTGACAGGTACGATGTTTCTCATGTGGCTAGGTGAACAAATCACTGAACACGGTATTGGCAATGGTATTTCTTTAATAATTTTTTCAGGTATTGTATCAGGCTTGCCGGCAGCCTTGGCTAAATCCTTAGAGCAATTTAGGCAGGGGCAGGTTCAATTTTTAACCTTGCTTTGTATTTTGGCTGTCATTGTTTTGGTGACTGCATTTGTTGTATTTATGGAGCGTGCTCAGCGCCGGATTACCGTTAATTATCCGCAACGTCAACAAGGTCGTAAGGTTTTTAGTGCACAAACGAGTCATTTGCCTTTAAAGATTAATATGGCAGGAGTTATACCCCCTATATTTGCTTCGAGTATTATGTTGCTTCCAGGAACCTTTGCAAATTGGTTTGCAAACGTAAAAGGCCTGGGTTGGTTGGGCAAGCTTAGTTTCTGGCTATCGCCTGGGCAGCCGTTATATATTTTGTTATTTGCTGCGGCAATTATATTTTTCTCGTTTTTTTACACGGCTTTGGTTTTTAACCCTAGAGAAACAGCCGATAATTTAAAAAAATCGGGCGCTTTTATACCTGGCATTAGACCCGGTGAACAAAGTGCGCGATACATTGATACAACGATGACTCGACTTACGTTGATAGGCTGTATTTATCTGGTTTTGGTTGCTTTATTACCTGAGTTTATGATATTTACTTGGCACGTCCCATTTTACTTTGGGGGAACGTCCTTACTCATTATTGTAGTGGTTGTTATGGACTTTATGGTTCAGGTGCAATCTTTATTGATGTCACATCAGTATGAATCGCTACTTAAAAAGGCCAATTTGAAGGGTTTGTCAGGGGGACCCGGCAATGCTTATTAGTTGTTGGTAAGTTATAAGCTTCTTTTTACTAACAGAGTTATTTTTAGTTCTGGGTATGAGTGTTAAATTTTAGAGGTTATTATGAAAGTTAGAGCATCGATTAAAAAAATTTGCCGGAACTGCAAGATTATTAAGCGTAAAGGCAAACTACGAGTTATTTGTTCCGCTGAAGCGCGTCATAAACAGCGTCAAGGTTGATATTGCTTAATTTTAAGCATGCTGGGAAAACGATGGCCCTTATTATCAATCATAAAGGGCCTCTAACTTTCGCGTGCTCAGCTAATGCTAAAAATCCTAGCAAATTGATGTATTTTTCGGTGAGTGTTATTGATTTTTAATCAGGAGTGAGATACCCTACTGCGCCTTCTGAAATATCTTAAATTTAAGGGTTTGGAGTGAAAAATGGCTAGAATAGCCGGTATTAATATACCAATAAATAAACACGTTGTTATCGCTTTAACAGCTATCTATGGGGTTGGACGCTCCCGTGCTAGAGGAATATGCCAAGATTTGGATATTTCGCCTGAGACTAAGGTTAAAGACCTTTTAGATGCTCAATTAGACGCTATTCGGCAAAAGCTTCTTACTTATAAAGTAGAAGGTGATTTACGGAGAGAAGTTTCTATCAGTATCAAGCGTTTGATGGATTTAGGCTGTTATCGAGGTATACGTCATCGCCGTGGTTTACCTGTTCGTGGTCAGCGAACGCGTACCAATGCCCGTACACGTAAAGGTCCTCGTAAAATGATTCGTAAGGATTAATGGCCATGTTACTAATAAAATGTTTAAGCATAGGTATTTACTAATATGACAGACAGCTCACATGTTCCTCATTATAATTCACATGCTACTCAGCCGCCATTGACTATGGCTGATAAAGCTTTAGCAGGGGCTCACCGTAAACGCAAAGAGGTTATCCCCGATGCGATAGTGCATTTGAGCACTTCGTTTAATAATACGATTATTTGTATCCGTAAAGGGGGCGATACTTTAGGTATATCCTCCGCCGGAGCGTGTGATTTTAAAGGTACTAAAAAGGGGACCGCTTTTGCAGCACGTGTTGCTTTTGAAAAGGCAATAGAAAAAGCTTACGATAAATATAGAGCCAAATACAAACACAACATGGCACGAGTTGAAGTCAGAATTAAAGGACCCGGTCAAGGGTCCGAACAAGCCATTATGGCGTTGAAGAATAAAGATATTGAAGTTACACAAATTCTAAATGTAACAGGCATTCCTTTTAATGGTTGTCGCCCTCGTAAGCGACGTCGAGTTTAAAGAATTTTTAGAAAATATTTTAATAATTGGGAGTAAATAATTGAATGGCTAGATACCGAGGTCCTACTTGTAAATTAGCACGCAGACTTGGGACTGATTTACAGTTAAAAAGTGGTATACGTGCGCTTGATAGCAAATGTAAATTAGCTACGCCTCCAGGTATGCATGGTGCTAAACGTGGAAGATTATCTGAATATGGTGTATTGCTTCGTCAAAAACAAATTATTAGACGCACCTATGGTGTATTGGAAAGACAATTCCGAATTTATTACACTAAGGCTTCTAAACATAGAGGTATAACCGGCGAAAATTTGCTGAAGTTGTTAGAATGCCGTTTAGATAATGTTGTTTTTCGTATGGGATTTGCAGCGACACGCGCTGAGGCAAGACAATTGATCTCGCATCGATCCGTAAAAGTGAATGGAAATATTGTAGATATTCCATCTTGTCAAGTTAAAAAAGGCGACGTTATTGAAATTAAAGAAAAAAGTAAATCTCAAGTTCGTATTCAAGCAGCAATAGAACTTGCAAAGCAAAAATCACAACCTGCTTGGTTAGATGTGGATTTCACTAAATTGCAAGGAATCGTTAAATTAATTCCTGAGCGTAGTGAATTGCCTTTAGAATTTAATGAGAATCTAGTCGTTGAGTATTACTCTAAGTAAGTAGGTAGCCCATGTCGATGAATGTTAAGAATTTTTTAACTCCTCAAACCATAGAAGTGCAAAGTATTGCGAAAAATAGAGCGTTGATTACTTTGCAACCTTTTGAAGCCGGCTTCGGTCATACCTTAGGAAATGCTTTACGTCGGATATTGTTATCGTCTATGCCTGGATGTGCAGTTGTCGAAGCTAAAATCGAAGGTGTGCTTCACGAATATAGCAGTCTAGAAGGCGTACAAGAAGATATCATCGATATATTGCTCAACTTAAAAGGCATCGCTTTCCAACTGCATGGTAAAGATGAAGTCACACTGGAGTTAGTAAAAAATGCAATAGGGCCTGTTCGTGCAGCAGATATTACTTTACCGCATGATGTTGAAGTTAAAAATCCTGAATTTGTTATTGCGCACTTAACTAAGCCAAAAGAATTCAAAATGACGCTTAAAGTAGTCCGAGGAAGAGGTTACCAACCTGCTTCGCTACGTAAGGCATCTGATCAGTTCGTGAGTGAAGTGGGGGCATTACAATTAGATGCTCGCTTTAACCCTATTTTACGTGCAACTTATTCAGTAGAAAATGCACGTGTGGAACAACGTACTGATTTAGATAAATTAGTTATTGATTTAGAAACTAACGGTACGATCGAACCCGAAGAAGCGATACGACGCGCTGCGACCATCATTCAAGAGCAATTACATACTTTTGTTGAATTACAACATGAAGCAGAAGATGAAGTGGTTGAAGATCTGGTTGATATTAACCCGATGTTATTACTCCCTGTTGATGAGTTAGAGTTGACGGTGCGTGCCGCTAATTGTTTAAAGGCCGAATCTGTCTTTCGTATAGCTGACTTAGTGTCAAAATCTGAAGCAGAACTTTTGTCAACACCAAATTTAGGTAAGGTCTCTTTATGGGAAATTAAAACGGCTTTACAAAAACGAGGTTTGTCTTTAGGCATGGAAGTTCCTGAGCAACTACTGAGTTCGTCTATTCAAAAAAAATCAGAAGCGGTAGAAGTTACAAACGCCTCAGAAAAAACTGAAGATATTAATAAAGATTAAATTTTAAGGCTAAAGTTATGCGTCATCTTAATTCCGGTCGTCGATTAGGCCGAACATCAAGTCATAGAACTGCAATGTTTCGTAATATGGTTTCCTCTTTGTTAACTAAGGAAATTATTTGTACTACTTTATCTAAAGCTAAAGAACTTCGTCGAGTTGCTGAACCGCTTATTACTTTAGCAAAATCTGATGGTGTTGCACAACGACGTTTGGCTTTTGATCGTTTACGTAATAAGGAAGCAGTTGCCATACTTTTTAATATTGTAGGTCCCCGCTTTAAAAAGAGACCGGGTGGTTATTTACGTATTTTGAAATGTGGTTATCGTGCTGGCGATTGCGCACCGATGGCCATGGTTGAGCTGGTTGAGCGTACAGAAACGACTTCACAATAGAAAACTTTTAATTTCTTTTCTTTAAGATATGGCATAGCTTTTCTCTAGTATGCCATTAAACATCTTAAAAAAATAAGGCCTGATTCGCTACTGGGAATAGGCTGTTTCTTTCGCTTTATCCAAGGTTGCTTCTAAGTCTGTATTAAATTGTTCTAATTGTTCATTAGAATATTTACGTTGTGCTATGGTATTCTCTAGTTCAAGAATACTGATTTTAAGCCGTAGCCAACCACAATAAGCACAAGAACCTAATAATTTATGTAACAGGCTTGCGAGCTTTTTGGGTTGTTTTTTTTGAAAGGCTAAATTGATTTCGGTTTGTAAGCTTGGCGTTTCTTTAATAAACAGATGGAGTAATTCTTTTAAAATTTTGTTTGAATCTTTTGTAAGTACATTATCTAGATGTTCATCAATGAGCGGCAGATCGGATGTTTTTTTTTCCATATTTATTCTCCTCTGATTACCAGTTTACTGAATTGGTTTAATCTAAGCGAGTATTCTTTTTACCAAAAGTTTCAAAGAAAAATTTTTAAACTACTAAAGGTTCATCAATCTCTGATATATGAGTCAATATCTACTCGCAATGCTTTTGAGATCATGCATTAAGCTTGGTTATTCGTTGAACCTTTATTTTTATGTTTTTTTATATGAGTTTGAGAAACCGCTGATATATAAAGACGACTTGTAAACTGACGATTGTTTCTCTATTAAGCCTATGTTTAAATGATAAATATTTTACTCAATTTTTAAAAATCTGTGGCTAATTTATCTTATTATATATCTGATGAAGAGCTTAAAGCTGCATTAATAGAATTTAGACATTTACAAGACATATTACGTTGGGGCTTGACTCAGTTTAATAAGGCTAATCTTTATTATGGGCATGGTACTGACAACGCATGGGATGAAATACTTTATTTAGTATTATCGACATTAAAACTAGGGTCCCATTTAAACCCTTGCTTTTTAGGGGCAAGCTTAAGTTTAGCTGAACGTCGTATACTTATAGAAAACATTCGTCAACGTGTTGAGGATCGTATTCCTACTGCTTATTTGGTACATGAAGCAAACTTTGCTGATTTAGCATTT